>Ga0315915_1002076_pt1 | contig 24963 bp, 8 predicted proteins | sample MpolbnodulesMG_FD_207738 | JGI IMG/M metagenome (GOLD analysis project Ga0315915, IMG submission 207738) | Medicago polymorpha root nodule microbial communities from Los Angeles, California, United States - branched nodules | ecosystem: Host-associated > Plants > Roots > Nodule | place: USA...
TTTGTATGACACAAAATTAAGTTTTTCTTGAAAACTAATAGTAGTTACACATTTGATAAATATTGGTTAAATGCTTCCTCAATTTGGTTAGTATTTGTAAAGTCTGTCAAACTTACAAGATATGACACCTCTCACTTTATTAACATTAGTCTACTCACAAGTGTGTCCAAATATATTCTCTTCCCTCATATCACGTGGAGGAATAATGGGAACGACAAATTGGTAAGAGAAAGAAATTGTGGTTACGCCTTTGATACTTAGTGGTTAACTGCATTAGAAATATGGTTAGTTTTCCTAAAGACTGTCATAGATATAAAATAATTCACCTAAGTCATGGTTAGCATTCGTTAATTACTTATGTTAACGGTCCAACATACCGTAAGTTCCGTGATAAAACGTGATTCATCGTACGATTAGCCTAAAATGTCACCATTTTACCGGGAAAATGATAGTTAACCAAATATTTGGTCTTTGTGACACAATTTTTCAGGTGCGTGGCCATTATTTTATCCAGGTTTTCAAAATGTTCATCTCTACGCGCGCATACCTCAAATGAGATCAAAGACACAATTTAGACTCCAGGAAACATAGAGGGCCATAAGTTTTACGATTCTCTGTTTGTGTGGCACAAAATTAAGTTTTTCTAGAAAACTAATAGTAGTTACACCAATTAAAAGGATATCACATTAAAGACATAACATTGGCTAAAAACATATTATGTTTCACCAATACTATCACCTTGTCAGGGTCCTAGGAAATTCAAAACATTTAAAAATAATTTACTTAACCATTTCATCATGGCACTTCGCTATCTTTATTCCTCTTCTTCATATCACCCTTCACCCACGGTGTCCGCATAAGCCCACTCTCCACACGGTTGCTTGGCTTATCTTTATTTCGAGTGATCAAGGTTGATGCTTGCAGATGTTCATTACAAGAAAAATCATCCGCTGCCATGGTGTTAACTTGCATCCAATTGACACCTTATATACAGCAAAATCATCCGCTTCTTTGGTGGAATATTGACCTTCTTACTTTTTTCTTTTAGGAGGCATGATCTATCCAAAAATCAAAAGAGAATTTAGTTGATACCAACCTAATGCAGTAAAATCTAATATAAGACACTGCAACAATTATTTGAATATTTTGATAAGCTACTACTACAATTTTAAAAACTAACTGACTATTAGCCTCACGCAACTCCCGAAGTTAGCAACTAACCAACTGTGAGAAGAATTTTGCTTCCATTTAATATATCCACTTGGCGACCGGTCTAATGCCTCCCTAACAACTTCATCTGCAGCCTCTTCTTAAGTTGTGCTCAACACTTCAATAACTTGTGGAGGTTAATACGATATAAGAATTAATAAAGTATCAACATGGTTGCATTTATCATGTTTCTCTTTACGAGATAAATTTACTTCTCACGCAACAACAAACCAGGGGAGTTTACTTCACAATTTTGATAAAAGTGCTTTTGGTTACCACTAAACTAGTTCTAAAACATATCAATAGTGTTCACGTGACCAAAGCAAGGTAACATTACTTTAAACTTAGTATCACAACAACTTGACCAAAGCAAGGACTCATATTTATGTCTAGGCACACCATAATAAATTAGCAAATTCTATCATCATAACATTCTGCCTAGAATTAAGAGATAAAGAAACATAGAAGGTGGTCACTTTTGATTTTTATTGGAAAAATGATATTGTTTTCACAAGAAAAATACATATAACCAAAAAATTGAAGCATATAACCACAAATTTTCAAAGGCGTAACCAAATTGTTGTTCTGGATTCAAAGTTGGTCACCTATAAGTTTATCAACCTCACAACATAATTTATTATTGAACCATCTTATTGTGAAATCTAATCTGCATTACGCCTCCATCGTTAACTAAGAAACTAACTCAATCTCCATAAAAAAGTTATTAAGAGACTAATCCAATCTCTAAAGACTTTATCGATGAAACTCAAACACTAATAACATCAAATTCCACCCACCATTAACTACACATCTTAAATATCTTAGCTAAATTGCATATATGGTCCTAAAACCATGCCACAAAAATTATAAAGATTATGTGTTTACTGACATCTCTCAAAGGTTCAATGACACACGAATTCAACTAAATCAAATTATAATAACTTTAATATATAATTACATACAATGGACGTATGACCACTGGCACACAGGGCAAGCAGAAGCTGAACAAAATGGAACGCACGTTTGTGACAAAACATACAAATGTTGCAGGAATGTAAAAAAACAAACTACTTGCAAAATCTTGTCCTACTAAAACATTGGTATAACCATCTCCATATATCAAAAGGAACAAGCAGAAGCACAATTATTACACCAACCCAAAACCATAAGCAGAATACAAAGGAACCAAAAACTGCCACCAAATAAGCTTAAGCTAGAAGCATACATCAAAGTGACTCTTAATATATATGAGAAACTTGACCAAAATGATCTATTTAGCAAAATGTTTATACAATAAATGAATTTAGCTAATAAAGGTAACAAACTTACCAAAATTATTTGATAAGTAACCCACCTGAGTTAGCTTCCACTCTTTTCTACTCTCAACATCAAAAGAATTATGTAATGGATATATTTTAAGTCTTAATTTAAAACTTTGAATCAAATCAATATCAGGAACATATATGAAGCATGGACACCCTTTTTATTTTTAAACTGCTAAATTTTATTCACAAGCAACACTATCACAATTAGTGAAAGGCGAGTAGTAGAGGCAAACGAAACAAGAAAGCCAAAAACACCAAAAACTAAACCTGCTAAAAGACCTACAACATGGGTAAAAAACAACATAGCCTAAAAAACCAAATTAGAAAATAATCCAATCCTACGAGAAGAAAACCAAATTAGAGTTTAGACAAACAATGAATTTGAAGATGACACAAAGCCAAGAAAGTATAGATGAGGCAACGACAAGTTATCACGACGGTAGTTTTGATATCAACAACGAGAAATGAAATTTATGTGTTCCCCAATTTTGGATTTAGGATTTCAAAACTAATTTTTAATTTTGGATAACTAATTTTAAAATCAGTGGTTGGGGTTCTTCAATTTTTATGTGCACATATCATAATTGATTACAAAACTAAACTTATATTCCAATTTCTAAGCTTCACTCAAGTGTTTACCAATTTCTGAAAACAAACTTCAAACCTCAAAAAAAACCTAAATGTAAGCCATCAACACACATGAATTGAAGAATCAACAATAAGATAGAGCTCACCTTCCACATAATCAATCAACATTTCAATTTCCTTCACGCAATGTATGACTAGAAGCTTTCTCTTACATTAATCACCTCATTTGATTTATTTTTAGTCAAATTCACTCCCTTTATAATTCCACCAAGAATATTTTTGGTGGTCCTTCTCCTATCCCTACTCTTAGACCGGTTTCTTTGCGCCATCCTTCAGATGATGTGATTAAAGTTAATGTTGATGGTAGTTCGATTTGGATCATTGGTTATGCTTACCACTAATATTAATGCGGAGCTTCGTGCTATTTCTTATGGGTTACAAATCATTTGGGATCATGGTTTTAGAGATATCATTTGTGAGTTAGACTCTCAAACGACATTGACTCTTATCAAGGACGGTGTTCTACTTACTCACTCTTATCATAAGTCTTGTGCACCTCTTATTGATAAAATTTATTCTTATATGTTGAGAGAGATTAAAATGTTGGTTCTGGTCATTTCTTGCGTGAACGGAACTCTTGTACATATTAGCTCGTTAAAATAGACGACTGGCTTACTCATGAATTTAAGATCATCCTACTTGTCATTCTCCTCTATCGAGATATTGTCTATCTGAGGCTAAGGGAACTCAATTCCCCCATTTGTAGTTTTTTTGTTGTTGTCTTCTTTACTGCTGTTGTTCTTTCTTTTGATAATAAAAATCAATTATTATTGAGTATGACTAATAATTGATTGCCTAATCTATTATTAGCATACATATATTTTATTATTAATATTAATATATTATTTTTTTATTTAATATTTTTTTAATAATATTTATTTTTTAATTTCATCTAATTTTGTACTACTTCAAATTGTAGAAACATAATCGATCATTGTCATTTCATGGTATTAATTTTAATACATTATAAGTTATATTTACCATCTAATTTACTATTTTATCGTATTTTTATAATATTAATTAAAATTATAAATTGTAATTTATATATCTAAAGAGTAAAATTATTAGACCAGATGCTATGATCGGGGTCTAAATGCCGACTCCTCCACTTTTGTATGTTGAGTTTTCAAATGATTATTTTTTTCTGTCTATCTATAAAAAAAAAAATAGACATATTTGATAGTAATTTTTCTCAAGAGTTTATTTCATTTTTACTAGTTTATCAGCTAATTCAACCGGTCCTCTCAAAAAACTAAAAAATAAATGAGTTGAACTAGTAATTAATTTTAGCTAACACTAAAGATTCTATCCATTATTTGTCACGAAAAAAAATTATCCTACTTTGTTCATTATCCTCTAATTTTTTGTCAAAACATAATATATTTATAATATATACAGATACACATACCAAGTTTCATAACCATAATCAAGGAACAAAATCCAAAGATTTGAGATGAAAGATCTTTGAGTCTGGTGCAAAACAAAAAAACTCAAGACATGGGCCCCTCTTTTTTTCTTTAACATTATTTTCTCAAGAACGATAAATAATTCAAATGAAATGTTTATAATGAGATGGAGGGAGTATGCAGAAAAGGTTTACAAATGCATTCAATCATATTTTGTCATCGAGAATAGTAGATGATAGATGATACAAGTGATAGATATTTGAGTCTCTCAACAATTTGTAACCACATTTTATAGTTTTCATAAAAAAGAAAAATTTGTAATATCAAGGGACAAAATTTAAAATATTGCTGGAAAAACATGTAACATTTCTTATACTACAGATATTAATATTGTTTTAGAAGTTTACTCTTCAGAGGGAGAATTAGCTAACTTTTCATAATAGAAATATTACGAAAGAATGTAACAAAATTGGAGGTATGTTAGTAAAGAAAATGAAACTTTGACAAAAAGATGATGGTCTCTAACATTGACTAACTACTCATGGTCCCTAAAGGTATAGTGATTTACAATAACTGCTACTGTGCTAGGTGGAAGAAAAAAATCTGGCATGTTTTATGAAACCAAGACAGTAGCAATTGTATCAACATAGTGAAATTCCACAACCCATAACTGCTGTCTTATAAAGACCAAATGTTCATCAGGTAAAAGTAAAGGAAGCCAATATTGTAGACAACATAATTAGATAATTCAGTCATTAAGATAATGACATATCCACTGAAAGGAAAACAAAATGAAATAAACAAACTCAAAAACACAAGTAAGCAGTGAAAATACAGACTTAGTCAAAAGGGAAGGCAGAACTGAGGAACTCCTCATCCTCAAGGTCAATCTGAAGATTCTTGGATTCCATTAGAAAATCAATTTCTTCATTCTTAAATTTCAGAACAAAGCCTAATGTGATTAGTTCTGAGAGTGCAGCAACATGATCATGATTCTCACACAAAATACCCTCGGATATTGCTTCAGAGAAACTTGTAGCACATCTCAATGCATCACCAGGAACTTCCTTCATCTTCTGGATGATAAACTTGCAGCTTTGACTTTCCCAACGTACCCTTTTGTTTGCTTTCTTTGTAATGATTTCCCCAGATGACAATGACAAACTATAGCTTACATTGATCGGCTCTGTTGTCTCATGGAAACTCGAGTTGATAAGACTTTGAACAGCTTCATGTCTCTTCTTTGGTTCCATTTTCGGGAAAGCACAAGCAAGAAAACCAAGAATAAGCTTAACCAACCCCTTTAAGTTGAAAATGTTATTTGGATCAATATAGTTCAGTTTACCACCGTCATTCACGGAGGATGATTCTTCTTTGCATAGTGATTCAGAGATATTTCTAACACCAATTTTTCTGTAAATGTCAGACAGCTCAGACTTGGAAAATGTTTTCATGCTAAGCTGGGGATACCATACAAAAACTTTCTCCCTCTCAAAAAGCTTCTTCATATGAAGGTTATCGGGAATAAAAGCATCTTTTTTATCTACCAGAAATATTTCATTATTTCCCGATGATGTAGGTAGTTTCATCACACTCTCTGCAAGTTTTTTCTCTTGATTTGTGCTCAAATGTTTTGATATAGACGTCCAGAACTTGCAGCACTCATCATATGACAATTGCTCCATTGAACTCCCCCAATCATTCCAGAGGTCAACGTAATCTTCTACATTGGGCTTACTTTTTATATCCATTGCGTATAAGAAAAAAAGAAGAATATCTTCGTCATAGATATCTTCTAGAACATTAAATTTTGAACCAAAAAGTTTAGCAGGGTCATGTAAGACGCACTCTTTAGAATCAACGAACTTAACACCTTTAATTCCATCAAGAATCCAAACCTTCTTTGCAGCATTCTCCTCAGCTTTCCAGTTGTATTGATATAAGTACTTGTATATTTTCACAATGGTATCATGATCAGAGAGAGTCTCAAGGTGACTGGCAAGCAGGGAGCACCCCTTCTCAACTTCACTAAGGACCCCTATTGCATTGAGTTCTTTCTGGAAAAATGCAATTTTTGGTCCATAAAAATTCTCATCTATAAAAGGTCCGTCAGTTGGATTCAATAAAGAACTCCACTTGGAACCAAACAACAAACACTTCTCTGGAGACCTATAACCAGCATGTGTCTTCAACCAATTTTTGGACAATCTTCCTCTGAAATCATCTTCAAATGCAAGGTTGTTATCTTGCATTAGAAGTTGGATGCATTCCAATAAAGAAAACACACTTTCAGGACTAATGGTGGAGGGATTTGAAGGAAAATTCAGACATTCAGCCACAAACCTCAACCCGTCTTTCAATTCAGTAACAACACCAATGCTCTTCAGCTCTGCCTTGTAACCACAACATTTGTCACTATAATCAATGAAAGGGAGACGAGTTATAGAAGATATTGGTTCCCACTCCGGACTGTATAAAATGCAATTTTTTGGGCACCTAAATCCACCAACACCAGTATGCAACCACTTCATTTTATGCATGAGGGCTGAGAAATCAGAAGGAAAAGACCCCTCCAGCTGCCTGCAACATTTTAGAAATGAGATAACATGTTTTTGGTTAACTGAAGTTTCCAATGCCTTTCGTTCAAAGAGACTTGAAAACTTTTTTATAGCATTTCCATAATCAACCACCACCCCGATTTGCCTCAGTTCGTCTTTGTAAGAGAAAATCTTTGCCCCATAAAAGTTATGATCAATAACAGGAAGATCATTGAATACCTCCAGAATGCAGCCCCACACTGGATCATACAAGAAACATTCAGCTGGTGTTTTGAAACCCGTGTTGGTCTTCAAGCAGCCTGTTCCACTTAACGAATTCAAGAGTTTATCGGGGGCATTCAAGTGTCTGATGCATTCCATTATCAAAAGAACAGCCTCAGCGGTCAATGAGGCCAAATTTGAAGGTGACTTCAAATGCTCAATGACGACTTGGTAATTTCCACTTAAGTCAACTATCACTCCTAGCAACTTGAGCTCCTCTTTGTAATTATATATTTTTTCACCAAAATAAGCACGATCAATGAAAGGGATATCACTAATTTGTGATGCAACTTGCCATCCTGAGTCATTCAATACCGATCCCACAGGAGGCCTAAGACCACAAGATGTCTTTAGCCAACTTGCCTCTTTGATGCTGTCAACAAAATTGTCCAAAGGAAGAAGGTTTGTCCGGAGATATTGGACGAAGTTAAGAATCAAAAGAACATGACTCCTACTTAATGAGAAAGAAGCAGCACGAGACATTAGTTCTTTTCCAATAAATTCACATGCTTCCTCACAATTGAACATAACTCCAATTGTTTTCAACTCCTCTTTGTACTCATTTATTCTCTCTCCATAGAAGCTTTCATCTATTAGGGGAATATCCACAAGAACTGAACCACTTTGCAAAATATTTCCCAATGAACCAATTAAGAATGACTTTGAAGGAGACATGAATCCATTACCCGTAACTTTAAGCCAGCTACCTTCTTTTATGCATGCCAAGAACCTCTCTGGTAGGTGCACTCCCTTATGCTTCAGTTCCCGAATCCAATCCAAAAGTAAAAAGGCATTTTCTTTGGTGAGTTGAGTATCCACAGCTGAAAACCCAGCATTTGGAGGAGATAGATAAGGTATGTCAGAAGCTCCAACATGATTTTTGAGGAATTCAATAAGCTTCCCAGTATCTGTAGATTGGTCTGAATAAGATGCAGTTAGGTACACCTTTCCTAGCTCAACATAATTTTCTTTTCTCCATGGATTAGAAACCATTAAGTCTGCCCATTTGCTAACATTTTCAGGCAGAAGAACACCATTTCTACTTTTAGTTATACGTCCATTCTTGTCCACAAGTGGCATAGAACTACATAAATCGTCAACCTCCTGACATGACAAATAACCTTCTGACAAAGAATGGTATAAGAAATGAGCATATGCAACGGCAAGCTTGCGGTTATTTTTAATAGAACTGGAGAGGTCCTTTGCAAAAATGTACCCATTCAGAGTGTGAACATTAACATCATTTACAAGCCAATCAACCAAAGCCTTCTTAAAGTTCAATTGCGAGATAGCTTGCTGTGTGCTTTCTGGCATAAAAAACTGGTTTGCTGCACATCTAAATGTTTTGTTCCAATTGATCAACCAAGAAGTCCGACTTAGGTCCGCCAGCATTACTCGCTTGGCACCTGCTTCGTTCTGTTTGCATTCTTTAATAGTCAAAAACGATGGAATCTCATCAGAAGCCATATATTTGATCAATGGAATATTATTAATGATGTTGGAATTCTTAAACTTTTTCCAATTTTTAGCCAAAAACAGTAAAAGCTCAAGATAGAGATTTTCTGATACTCCATCCACAAGATTAGTACTCTGGATACACTTTGCATACCACTCAAACTTCACATGTTTCACCCCTAAAAAATTTAGTATTGCCTCATACTTGCTTTTATCAAACGAAGAACTTAAGATTTTCATCCCATCATGAGAAGATAGGTGAAGCAAGTGCACTCCTTCCACCCGGGCCATTGTCAAAATATTCCAAAATTTAGGTAGTAGCCTGCTAACTTCACTAGGCTTATAGAATTGCTTTTGCTCTGTGAATGTCTCAATAGGAACAATTTTTTCTTCAGCAAGTTTTTCTTTGATTTTCTCCCTCGCATAATTGAAATTCTCAATCGGAGAACTATCAATTGGAAGGAACTTGAACCAATCAGGCAAACTGGATACTGTAAATTCATTTGATCCTGTCACAAGTGTTTTGAATGCATCTACAAAGGCTGATGGAACATATTCAAGTATCCCTTGATTCCACTTATCATTCAAGAGAATTGTTTCCCTTGACGAGGCAAGAACAAAATCTGCTTGAATTATGAAGGGAAAGTTAGTAACCATCTCTGTTGGAAGAAATGCATAAACCCCTGGAGAGCTCTGATGCTTGCGAAGCTTCTTAATCTTCTGAAGCCTCTCCTGACGTGGGAAGGCCAATGTCACAACACACTCTTCCACATCCTTTCTCCTTTCCACCACATTTTGCAACTTGACAGGAAACTTTTGTTTCCACATGTAATAGCAGCATTTCTTTTCGTCACTACTCTTTTCCCCTGCAGATAGATTGATTGTGTAAGATTCAGCATCCATGTTTTTCCTTGTCACAAAGTCGATCTCAGTTGAAATAGATACAGAAGTTACAGTGTTCTTTTTGGGATCCTCGTTGTCTTCTCTGACAGAAAGATGTCTGATTTTTAAAAGGAACAGTAAAACTTCCGGGTTAACGCTTGAGAGCTGCTGTTTCACAGGTTCGACCTTGTCTGGCTTCAGAGGCAAGACAATTATTGTAGTTGGAAGGGAATCTTTACCAGCACCGTATATCTGCTTTATGTCAAGAAGGCTTGGCTTCTCCTCAACCCATTCAGGAACTATATACCCAAGACTGCAATGTGGACAGGGCCTCTCATTGAACCTTATCTGATATCCGTTGCTAAATATATAAGGCTGAGCAGTAACAAGAAACACACTCTTGAAACCAATGCCTGAAATTCAACCATACGAAAGATTATGTCAAAGATTTGTATCATCTACAATTTGGCTACTCTTGTGGATATCCATTGTCAAGAATAATCTTACAGCCCTTGATTCAGATGCTTTTTGAATTATACTAATCATTAAATTGATTAAAAAGGCTTTTCAAAAGATACAAAACTGTCTACGAAAAAATAGCATGTTTAAATTTCAGAAATTGATTTTTCACAAGAAATACTATTGTGGAAACACTGTTAAATTAGCCAATGTTTCTTTCCTATGGTATAATGGCTGAAAATATCCTCTGTATATAAACAAATTAATTGAGATTAAATTGATTCAAGAAAGTTAAATGCCTATACATACAATTCAACCAGGTACTAAAATATCATTTAACTATCATTCAATGAAAGAACCACATAAACACTAGATCTTCTCAAGGAAGAAGTACAAAATAAATTAAGAGCCATTTAAAGGTGATAATATACCTTTTTCGCCTATGTAACCGCTGCTCCTATTGCCTTTCTTTGTTGACCGTCCAACACTGCAGATAGATTCAATGTTTTGGCGAGAGAAACCCTTTTCATTGTTGAAAATTAGTAATGTGGCTGGAGCGCCAGTAGCTGTTATGTCCTTTGAAGTTATGATGAACTCCAATGTTGGACTCACTCCTTCAATATAGTGGTTATCTTCAGCATTCTGTATAAGCAAAGCAAAATTTTAGGGTGATGAGTGTCAACCAGTATAATTTGGAAATAAAATTGCATCATTCTAGATAGAGATAGAGATGGACATAGAACTAGAGAAACCATTATCTTACACTGCTATCTAGCACTAACCAGTTACCGTTGGCAGCTGAAACAACATACATACTCAACTGTTAAGCATGGTCACATGATCAAAAACTTAGCTTCTTATTAGAAATGGTTCAAAAGAATTTCTAATTCTTTTCTACTTTGTATTGAAAGTTAAACAAATATCCCACATTTGATCCAACTATAATGTAGCTTAGACGATGCCTAGAAATAGATTATTTTCCAAATATAAATATTTGAAAACTTGTTTAGAAACATTGGTTATTTTCTTGAGGCAAGAAACCTTGGTTGTTAAAACTTTTCTTTTTTGGCTTTAGAAGAATAAGTTCTTATAAACACACATGTGACAGCAAAACGATTAATTTAATGAATAATTACAAATGAATGATGAGAAAAAAATTGGATATAAAATGAGTGACTTAACATACAAAACCTCAAACTTAATTAAGGGGGAAAAGCATAGTTAACCAATCGCACCAGAAGTTCTAACAACACTATCTCCAACACATTATACCCAAAATACTCTGTCATTGTCTCACAAATAGAGTGTGTGTTGCTAGCACTCCTCTTTTAAAAATGGATCCTACTAAATTGTGTGTCCTACATAAATTTGTTGGGATCCATATGATTTTTAACCACAAGAAAAGTCTGTGCTCGAAATAGTGTTACAAAATGGGTTGCTAATATTTTTCTAAACAATAATATAACAAAAAGAATTTAATCACCACACAGTGTAAAAAAGTTTTTCATGTGTCTTACTATATTTCACTGTAGTATCATGTCATACATTATTTCCTATATGCACAAATATCTATATAGGAAGATATAATTTTACATGGTCATAAATTTTATACAATCTATCAGTGCAAATGTTAAGGAATAAAGCTACAGTTTAACCTCCAATAATAATACTATAATGCATATGCAATATTACAACTTCATAACTAAAAAATATATGCATTATTAAAAAGCTAGCATAGAGTCTGTATGTAAGAAATTCAGGGTAAAAGAAAATTGATGAAAAGGTGACTAGGTAAGGTACCTGAATGAGCTCCATTAGGAAATGAACGTCTCTGGTATATAGTTCATCTGAGAGATTCTTGACAGCTTGGTGAAGGTCCTCAGTCAAAGGGTTTGGATTGCCACCAATGGAGAACTTTTTCCTTCGTATCTCTTCAATGTGTTTTTTCGGTGTAGCCATTTTGCTCATATCTCAATCCTCAAAATCAAGAGCCGCAATAACTGGTAGTGAAGTACACTGTTTGAAATGTGTAAGAGAATACAAGAAGATCATTAAGCAGGAGAAGAAAAATAAAATCAAGTGTTAAATTTACTTGAAAGGTCGTATACAAGGCTCCTTGTTGGAGAAGTAAGGTGTAAAACACTTCACAACTAGTGATTACTTCCTCAATTTTGCAACTTTTATATATACAATCAATAAATAGTTTTGATTTTGATGAACTTTTAAATATCTGATTACCATTCAATTAGTTTTTAGAAAAAGAGAGGAATGAACAATTTTTATATTTATTAGTTATTTTTAAATTTTAATGTTATATTAACTACTTTTCTGTCAATTACACCCTTACTTTATAGAATATTTACACTTACATTAATATACATAGTAATTGACTGAGTAGACTAATTATATGTAAGAGTATTTTTTAAATTTATTTATTAATCAAAGTTATTTCTGGTTCAGTTCAAAATAACCATAAAACAAGTATATAGGAACTTACAAATAAGTAAAGAAAGTAGTGTCCTCACAATTTTTTTGTCCATATTTTCTGTGAGTAACAGCCGAGACTAATCCATTAATTCGAGGATTTAGAGTATGTTTAAAAGTTGTCTCTTTTGTACGTCTAAGTCAGATATTCAACTCATAGTGTGCATACTTAGAGGACTCAAATTGCTTATCATTTGAACTATACAAGTTTGGTCCTCTCAAATTTCAGTACAACAACCTTAAACCATGAAAAGAAACAAATTTAAAAGTTTATTGATGTTTAGGTTAGTTGGGACGGGATCAGAATCTCAAAATCTATCAATAGCTGAAAAATTGTATTAACAAAAGAAATCTTGATTCTCTACTTATAAAATTAATGCATGAAAACTGATGATATAGTAAATAAAACTAATCAATCTTGCATGGAGAAACAGTCTTACCTAAATAGAAGCTTCTTGCTAGCAAACTGAACAAGTGCAGCTGATCCTACAAGTTTGAGAATTGTTTCTATCTACAAATTGAGGAACATGAATAAACAAGATATCAGTAGAGTCAAACCAAAATGGATTATTGCTTATTGGAAAAAAGGAAACAACACATTCAATCAACCTCAGAAAAAGTTAATACAGACAAATTCAGAGGCTGCAGTAATTCAAGAGCAACATTCAAGCCATTATCGGTATCCTGCAATAAACTTCCATTAATTAAAAACACTCAGAAAAGCTAAAACTTAAGGTTGTGAAAAAAAAAAAATCTATTTATTTTAAGGCAAGCAAGCGTGTACAATGAGCAAGTCGTTTTCAATTTGAGAAAGCTATATTTCATTTCTCTCAAAACATAATGCAGTTGCATTGAACATATGCCATGTGGAGACAAACAACTTAATTTGCAGATTATATCACAAGCAATTATCATATATAAGCGCTTATTATAAGCTATTTCCATAACAAATGATAAAATAAAGCCAAACTATATTTGTATAAACTATAAGCTGTTTTCATAAGTTATCCTGAAGAGCTAATGTAAATAAGCTGGAAACAGCTTATGAACATGTTGTGATAAGATGCTTTCATAAGTTCTATTCAACAATCTCACAAGTGCTTACATTAGCAGAAGATAAACTCAAATACATGAATCCAAACAAGATGATTTATATAATTTGAAAAGAAATAATAGTATTTTTCATGCACGTCAGTTCAAATGTCAGTGAATTAATGAGCAGAGAAAATCAAGTATTATGATAAATATGAACATAAAAGAGAAAAGTGTTGTTCGGCGAGGATGGAGGGAGGAAGAGGAGTGGTGTGGGGAGCTGGGAGAGACATGAGTGATGGTGAAAATGAAGACCCAGAATACAAAGAGTGTGGGAACTAAAATATTTGTTTTGAAAAATGTGTGGGAAATAAAGTTCGATTTATTTGTGATATCTTATAAGGTGAAAAGACTAATCACTTAAGTCGAATAAGATTGTAATGGATAGTAAAGTTTTTTTTTTTTAAATATTTAAAATTGTTGCATTGTTAAAACTCAACTTATTTTGGTAAAATGTCATATAATTTTTTTTTTTTTGTGTAAAATCTTATAAAATTCTAGAAGAAATCACTATCAAGGTTGTTTCTTACTATCAACCAAAATAAAATGTTTTTTACTAATCATAAAAAAATTACTTTGAGATTATAAAAATAAAATTCAGTTATCAAAATTAATTTTTGGAGAAGTAACTCAACAACAATGGTATTTTGATTTATTTATTTTTTTTAAAAAAATTGTGTCAAACAAATGGAAACTTCTACTGTTTTTATAAATGGAATTTAAATTTGTCATCGTGAGCTTAACTCAGTTGGTAGAAACAATGCATAATATATGCAATGTCTAGGATTCGAACCCCGGCCACCATAAAAAAAAACGGAATCTAAATTTTAATAAAATAAAAAATATTTTTATTCAACTGATATAAAATCAAAATTTGATTTTGAACTCTCATAATTTGTTATACACTTGAATGCTCAATATTTATCCTTAATTCATTAATCGATAATTGATAGTTTATCACTCTAATTAGAAGACAATTATATCCAAAATAACCTTCATAATTTTTGTTGATTCAAAAAAAATAATGCCAACGGGTGCCCCAAGCATAGATTAAGGATACTAAAAAGGAAATTATATAATAGTTATTGCATTGAAAATTGTATAATTAATCCATAAAATGTATAAAAAAAAACTTTTTTAGTAATAACTTCTGTTTTTAATATCCTTAACCAATGCGTGGGGCATCGGTTAGCATTTCCCTTTCTTTTAACAATCATTGTTTTATTGGATGAAATCAATGTAACTCTTACATTATAGAAATGGGTCTCATATAAAGTGATGAAAATAATATGAATTTCACCCAATAAACGGGTGAGTGTTAGAAAGAGCGTTGAAAACAATGTTGTTACCGATGTTACAAGATATTTAAGTGGTATAGAAAACTTTGTTTGCATCATCACAAAAATGTTGACCGGTACTAGCAACATTCTCTTCTTAACATTCACTAAATTATCCTCTCTTTTATTGGATGAAACATATGTGTCGCACTTTTAAAAAATAAAATCCACATAAAGTGAAGTGATGGGACACATGTGTTTCATGAAGTTAAAGAAATGCCACCGTTTCTCAAAAATGTTAAGAGGCGACATGGACCTAGATTGATGACCAAAGTCGACCTTGTTCTAAATAAATTAAAAGAAGAACCGTTTTAATCAACATGATTGCGTCATTTTCAGACTGCACTGCTCTTTGAAGGATACGGTTTTTGCAACAAATCTCATGTAATTTCGTACCCTTACAGCATTGAATAAAATTATATTTAAGTCAAAACAAACCCTAAAATCAAAGAGAACACCACTTGCCATACGATAGAGGTGTGATTTATCCAAACAAACCCATAAATCTTAACCCTAAAAATAAAAATAACGTTCCCATAAATAAGACATCAAAATGATTTAAGGTAGACCTAGATCGACCTTTTCATACATCAAACACAATATGGAAACTTCAAGAGATCGAAATAGAATTCCTTCTATGGCTATAGCCTATATATAATTGCATGCAACGTTTGAATATAAATCAACAAAACCTAGACAAATTTGAGTATACTATTCTATACTGTTACATATATAAGATTGAGAAAGAAATTCACAAAAGAAAAAACATTGACATACTGATAAATAAAATAGTCTAAGAAATGGTACTAACCCTAATGATTCTGACAAAACCTTGAGTGTTGATCGATGAAATGGATCCAATCTCGGCTGTTCTGTATTTCAGTCCCTCTAATGTTGCTGTTTTTTGTGATTTGTTGCCATTTAATAATCGATACCTCAAAAATGAGTTATGTATGGAAGTTTGTTTTAATTTGAGGCACAATTTAAGGAAGTTACTACTGTCGGTCTTTTTTCCTTGGTTGAATTGAAGCGGTGAATTTTAGTTTTGAATTTCATATTCTTTTTAATTACCGCTTAATTTTCATTTTTTAGGGAATTCTGAATTTCATATTTTTGGGTCAGTTTTGGTACATATAATTTCATATTATATTCGGTACATTTAGATTTCATATTTAAATCAAATGAAATTGAGTGTTTTAGTTATTTTTTATTTTTTTTACTTTAAGGTTTTCAAGTTCCAATCCTTCCGGTGTAGGATTGAGACTTGAGTGTGTTCATCTTAAATTTTCAGGTTTAATTAATTTTAGTGTCAATTTATGTGAGTTAGTTAGTTTCTAGCCTTTAAATGTAGTCTTCGTAAGTGGACGGAAATTGATCTTCAAATTAGTCGTTTTAAAGTAGATATTTAAATCTTAAAAAAAAAAAATTCAATCGAAACTCGAGAAATAAATTATTTGAATTAAGTTAGGTATTTGTTTAATGTTATTCCTTAAATAAACGTTATTCATTTAATTTACTTTTTATTTTAATAAGTTATAATATACTATTACTAGGGTAGATCCATCAAAAAAGGTATACTAGGGTAGAAATAAGTAGATAATTGCAAAACTTGAGTCTGATCTACGTTAAAAATGTTAGGTATAAGTCATACATATTATCTATCATAATCTCATTTTTATACTTGATTTGCCCTTTTTAATGTTTTGCAAGACCTGAAATATGAATGTAATAACAATATTTTAAGTCATTAATAAGAAGAAAAAAAATATCTAAACAACTTTATTATTATTGGAAAAGAAAAGGACTTAATAAGAGTCATCTATTTCTAGGGGTGTGTTTATTTCAAGTTATATTTGTAGATTTCTAGGAATAAAATCATAAAATGCATATACATGTGTTTGTTACAAGTTTACTATATTTTTATTCCCGGGTATAAAATGTTCCTGGGAATAGAAAAGTTTTCCCAATGATAAAGGTGGGAATAAAGTTCCCATGAAAATGGGAATAAAATTATGTGTAATTACCTATTATAAACCCTATTTTTAAGGTTCCTTGGAATATTATAATGTTAACCAAACATCTTTTTTCTAAATACCTTGAAATAAATTTCTCATCTTTATATTCCAACGAATGTTTGTTATTCCTAAGAATAAATTTGGTAAACTTAAAACAAACATCTAGGTGTTATTTTAAAATGTGTTTGGTTAACAATTGTCACATTCTCGAAATTATTTATAAGATTATATATTATGGGTAGTTGTTTCAATTTTATTTCTATCTACATGGGAACCTTTTATACCTAACTAACCTTAGGTACGTAAATGGTAGTTATATTTTTCTTAGAAACATGTTATTCTTGGGAGTTAATTTTTTAACTTTAAAACACACATATGAATCTATAATTGTAACCTGTATATATTCGTGTGAATAATTTTTCCAACCTTCAAACAAACACCTCGTAAGGGAAATGGGAAGGTATTTTTTTCCTTGAATGTTTTATACATGGGAATTAATTTCCTAACTTTGTAACAAACGTAGGAATCTTCTTTTTTTCTTTCTAGAGAATAGGAATCCATCTTTGTAACCTTCATATTATGGATTTTTTTTTTTGTTGTAAATAGAGATATATTTCATTTACCAAAACAGAGAGATTACAAACTTAATGGAATTAAGAAACCAAAAACAAAGAATCGCTAGTCAAGCTCAAACAAAACAAGAAGAGCCTATAACCTTACAAACTTAACACTAGGTTCTTTACTTTCTTAAATTGCAATCTTTTAATGTAGACAATCATTTTTTTTAACAAATTAAAATGAGATATAATATAAACAACAATGATTCATCCCATACAAGATGTACAAGAGGCAAACCATCCAAGAGTATTTACAAGATCAAGGTGGCACCAACAAGGAAGCACCATTCCTTAAAAAAAAAACAAGGAAGCACCACCAAAACTAAAAAAAATTACAAGTGAACACCCATGCAAAGGAGCGGATATTTCCACCAATCATGGTAACTATAGCTGAACGTCACCTGTTTTGATTTCAACCATAAAAATGAGTTAAGTTTAACCTGTTCAACAAGGGTAGAAGAATTAGTAACCGTATTTTGGAAAACACGGTTATTCCTTTCCTTCCAAAGCACCCAAACACAGGCAAACCAAATGTAGACATCATTTTGATCTAGCGAAGAAGCTTCTGCATTGACTGATGCATGCTCTAAAGTCTTCTGCTATTTCTCTCTTTCCAAATCAAATACCGAGTCGTACTCATAACCATTCTATGCATACCATTGTTCCCTCTGATGGAAATAATTTTTACAACCATGAAATATATGTGTATGTATATAAATTAAGAAATTTATTTTAAAATATGAATTGGTAAATAGATATTTAGCTCAGTTGGTAGAAAATTTAAAATATGTGGTTTGAATTTTATATTCTCCGCTTCAAAAAAGATTACGTAAAAAAAAATGTTTATATATGTGGTTGATGCCAATATCCCACGATTCTGGAGTAGAACTGCAAGTATCCATTATGCGTATATTGCACATAATCGTGTCAATCATTTTCAACTTTACATCTCTGATTAGGTCAATGACAGGATATATAACTACGAATGTTTGTGGTCTGATTTGGATCAATTTAGAGATAAAAAGTCAACCGATCCAAAATAAAAATCTCATGTGGTTCAGTTCGGTTTGAATGTTCAATAAAAAAAATCTGATCGAAATATATGCGATTTAATTTGGATCGTTTTTTTGATATCCAAAGTGCAACATGTAATTTTTTTTATTAATATTAATATTACACATACAAAATAAAATAATAGGTTTGATGCAAAATATAACACAAATGTATTGAAAAAAATTAACATTACACAATGAAAATGATCAATTAATTAATGCAAAATTGAGATTAAATACCAACAAACAATATATTAATGGAATATATAATACTAATAAAATAATAAATAAGTATTTAAATTTACTTTTGCGGTTCGGTCGGTTTGGTTCGATTTTAAAAAAGTGATCCGAAATTCAATCTGATCTCAGTAGTTTTTACTAAACAACATCCAAACATATCTAAAAATATTCGGTTTTTTATGATTTTCGATTTTTTTGGATCGGTTTAGATTTTTTTTAGCTCGGTTTAAATTTGAACACCCATATATATAACTACTCAACCTCATGAAAAACAAACTGTTGTAGGATTCTATACAACACTTCCAACATCCTATCATCTATAAATTATCTTTGTTACACTACTATTTCTTTTTTTCTTTCTTTTTTTATATTTTTTTGTTACACTAGTATTTTATCTCTTAGATTGTTTAACAATGAAAAGAATTATAAGTTTAAAACCAAGCCAAGAAATTTTCAGTACTATATTTTTCTTTAAGTCATTATTCTACCATTGGACCTGAATTTTAGCGTGGATTGAGCTATGAAATAAAAAGGATTTCTTTTTCCACCTTTCAAGCTTCTTGCGCCTCCTCTGAGTTCCTCATTTTATCCATGTTCAAATTATATAATTCAATTTGGTAGTCATTATTTTAACATATTTTGATTATATAAACTGAATGTATAAAATATCTGATACATACTTAAAATATAATCAAAATATAACACATCATAATCATAATTTTTTTTTGTTAACAAGGTATCCTCCGCGCGCCACTGCAGAGACTAATCCCTCGAGCATTGTGGGACCCAACTGAGCGGCAAACTCTCTCTAAGAGTTTTAACGTTGTTGCATGCCCAAGGCTGAATTCGAACTCAGGACCTTGATTAAGCTAGAAGAGACAGTTTAACTAAACAGTTCAATTCTTAAGTTTACAACTTGGTAGTTCTAAAAATCACTTCAAACCAACAAACATTCATACAAATTCATCACAATCAACATTTTGCACTCAATATATTTTTGCTCAATCAAAATTGAACACTTTAAAATCAACCAACAAACAAACATTTTCTGTTCAAGATCCACGTAGCTTTGAATTCTTATCGCACTCGGAGAAACATAGGAGCAATGCACTATCTTATCAAGCACAATAATAAAACTTGTCTATTTTCCCCTCTAAAATAATTCCAAACTAATAATTTTAAACAAAATATATTATTTTAAAAAAATGAAGTTGTGTAATGGTTCCAACTTCCAACCATGGTAGTAGCAATTGTTATCAGGACATTCCAAATAGTTTATTCAAAAAAAAAAAAATCCAAATAGTAGACTTGAGCTATTAATGAAGCATATAGTTGGGTTTTATCCAAATTCTAAAAGTTTGATTCTATATGTACTATAGACAGTTCCTGTAAAAAAGTTTTTAAAGAAAGTATTTTAGAAAATATGAAACAATAATTTTCTTCATACAGAATAATGGAAATTAACTTCAACACTGAAATTCTACAACTATTGTATAATAAACACCAACAGGGTGCTCATCAGATAATAAAAGTAAAACAAACAAGTTATTGTATCACATAATTGGATAATTCAGTCATACAAATAACCAACGAGTCAAGAAAATGATAACATCCACTGAGAGGAAAACAGAAATAAATAAACAAAGCAAAGTCTAAAACATTCAAACAGAAAACACAAGCAAAAGGAGTGGCAATAGACCTAGCCAGAAGAGAAGGCAGAACGGAGGAACTTCTCATCGTCATGCTCAATCTGCAGATTCTTGGATTCCATTAGAAAATCAATTTCTTCATTTTTAAATTTCAGAAAAAAACCCAATGTGATCAGTTCAGCGAGTGCAGGAACATGATCATGATTCTCACGCAAAACACCCTCAGATATTGCTTCAGAGAAATTTTTAGCATGTTTTATTGCATCATTGCGAACTCTATCCATCTTCTGGATTATAAACATAGAACTTTGACTTTCCCAACGTACCCTTTTGTTTGCTTTCTTTGTAATTATTTCCCCTGATGATAATGATAAACTATAGCTTACATTGATTGGCTCCTTCGTCTCATGGAAACTCAAGTTGAGAAGACTCTGAACAGCTTCGTGTCTCATTTTTGGTACCATTTTCAAGCTAGAACAAGCAAGAAAACCAAGAATAAGCTTAACCAACCCCTTTAAGTTGAAAAGGTCATTTGGATCAACATGCTTCAGTTTAACATCATTCACCAAGGTTGACTCTTCTTTGCATAGTGATTCAGATATATTTCTTGCACCAATTTTTCTGTAAATATCATATAGTTCATACTTGAATAATGGTGTTATGTTATGCTTGGGATACCATACAAAAACCTTTTCCCTCTCAAATAGCTTCTTCATATGTAGATTATCAGGAATAAAAACATCTTTCTTATCTACCAGATATATTTTATTATTTCCTGATGTTGCAGGTAGTTTCATCAAACTCTCCGCAAGTTTTTTCTCTTTGTTTGGGCTCAAATGATTGGAGATAGACATCCAGAACTTGCAGCACTCATCATATGACAATTGCTTCACTGAACTTCCCCAAGCATTCCAAAGGTCAACATAATCATCTAATGAGGGCTTCTTCTTGACTTCCAAAGCATTGAAAACATCAAGAATATCGCTATCATAGATATCTTCAAGAACATAAAATTTTGAACCAAAAAGTTTAGCAGGGTCATGTATGATGCATTCTTTAGAATCAACCCACTTACCACCTTTAATTCCATCCAGAAGTATGATGCATTCTTCAGAATCAACCCACTTACCACCTTTAATTCCATCGAGAATCCAAACCTTTTTTGCTGCTTTCTCCTCAGGTTTCCATTTGTGTCCACATAAGTACTTGTATATTTTCACAATGGTGTCATGATCAGAGAGAGACTCAAGGTGATTGGCAAGCAAAGAGCACCCTTTCTCAACTTCACTAATGACCCCTATGGCATTGAGTTCTTTTTGGTAAAGGAAAATTTCAGGTCCATAAAAACTCTCATCAATAAAAGGCCCATCAGTTGGATTCAAGAAAGAACTCCACTTGGAATTAAACAACAGAGACTTCTCTGGAGGCCTATAACCAGCATGTGTCTTCAACCAATTTTTGGACAATTTTTTTCTGAAATCATCTTCCATTGCAAGTTTCTGATCTTGTATTAGAAGTCGGATGCATTCCAGCAAAGAAAACACACTTTTAGGAGCAATAGTGGATGGATTTGAAGGAAAATTAAGACATTCAGGAACAAACCTCACTCCATCTTTCAATTCCGTAACAACGCCAATGCTCTTCAGCTCTGCCTTGTACTCATTACATTTCTCACTGTAATCAATGAAAGGGAGAGAAGTTATAGAAGATATCGATTTCCATTCTGGACTAAATAAAATGCATTTCTCTGGGCACCTAAAACCATCAGTAGTAGTACGCAGCCACTGCATTTCACTTATGATGGTTGAGAAATAAGAAGGAAAACTATAGTCAGTTCCCTTCAGCAGTCTGTAACAAGCAAGTAATGACATAACATGGTTTTGGTTAATTGAAGTTAACAATGCCTTTTGTTCAAAGAGACTAGAAAATCTTTTAAAAGCATCCTTAAAATCAACCACCACCCCTGTTTTCTTCAATTCTTCTTTGTAACTGAAAATCTTCTCCCCATAATATTTATGATCAATAACAAAAAGATCATTGAATACCTCCAAAATGCAGCCCCACACAGGGTCATACAAGAAACATTCACTTGGTGCTTTGAAGCCCATGTTTGTCTTCAAGCAGCTCACTCCCTTTATCAAATTAAAGACATCAATAGGGACATCTGAGTATTTGATGCATTTCATTATCAAAATAACAGCCTCAGTTGTCAAAGCGGCCGAATTTAAGGGTGATTTTAAATGCCGTGTAACAACTTGGTAATTTCCACTTAAACCAACTACCACTCCCAACAACTTGAGCTCCTCTTTGTAGTTATATAATTCCTTACCAAAATAAGAATGATCAATGAATGGTATATCGCTAATTTGTGATGCAACTTGCCATCCAGAATCACTCAATACAGATCCCACAGGAGACCTAAAACCATGTGATGTCTTTAGCCAACTTCCCTCTTTGATCCTGTCGACAAATTTGTTCAAAGGAAGAAGAGCTGACCTTAGATATTGCATGAATTTAAGCATCAAGAGAACATGATTATCACTTAAAGAGAAAGAAGCAGCACGAGACATTAATACTCTTCCAATGAATTCACATGCTTCCTCATAATCGAACATCACTCCAACTGTTTTCAACTCTTCTTTGTACTGATTTATTCTATCCCCATAGAAGCCCTCATCAATCAGGGGAATGTCAACAAGAATTGAACCACTTTGCAAGAGTTTTCCCAATGATGAACCAATACAGAATGACTTTGAAGGAGGCCTGTATCCATTACATGTAACTTTAAGCCAGCTTCCTTCTTTTATGCATTTCAAGAACCTCTCTGGTAGGTTATATCCCCTATACTTCAAATTCCGAATCCAATCCAAAAGCAAAAAGGCATTGTCTTTGGTAAGTGGTGTATCTGCAGCTGAAATCCCAGCATTTGGAGGAAATATATAAGGTATGTCAAAAGCTTTAACATGGGTTTTGAGGAAATCAATAAGCTTCCCAGAATCTGTATATTGGTCTGCATAAGAAGATGCATCTAGGTACGCCGTTCCTAGCTCAACAAAATTTTCATTTCTCCATGGATTAGACACAAGCAAGTTCGCCCAGTTGCTCACACTTGCAGGCAGGAGAACCCTGTGTCTGAGAGTAATTGTTTGCCCATAGTTGTCCACAACTGGCATAAAGTTACATAGACCACCAATCTCATGACTTGAAAAATAACCCTTTGACAAAGAGTGGTATAAGAAATGAGCAAATGCAATGACAAGCTTGCGGTCATATCTAATAGATTTGCAGACGACCTGTGCAAAACTGTACACATCCAGAGTATGAACATTAGCATCTTTTGCTAACCAATCTAACAAACTTTGCTTATAGGAAAGTTGGGGGATCACTTGTTGTGTGCTTTCTGGCATAAAACACTGGTTTGTTGCATATGAAAAAACATTGTTCCAATTGATCAGCCACGAACAAGGACAAGTCTTACATGAGTCTGCTAGTACAACTTCCTTGACTCTGCATTCATGGAGAGTGAAAAAAGACGGAATCCCACCAGAAACCACATATTTAATCAATGGAATGTTAATGATGTTGGATTCCATAAACTTTGCCCAGTTTTGAGCAACAAAATGTAAAAGCTCAAGATAGACATCTTCTGATACTCCATACACAAGATTAGAACTCTGGATGCACTTCACATACCAATCAATATTCACCTGTTTCACCCCTAAAAATTTGAGTACATCATCATACTCTTTTTTATCAACCGAAGAACTCAAGATTTTCATCCCATCATGAGAAGATATGTCAAGCAAGTACACTCCTTCCTGCCGGGCCTTCGTCAAAATTTTAAGAAATTTAGGCAGTAACCTGCTAACTTCACGAGGCTTATGGAAGTGCTTCTGTTCTGTGAATGTCTCAATAGGAACAATATTTTCTTCAGCCAGTTTTTCTTTGATTTTCTCCCTCACGTGATTGAAGTTCTCAAAAGGGGAACTATGAATTGGAAGGAACTTGAACATATGAGGCAAACTGGATACCGGAGATTCATCTGATCCTGTGACAAGTGTTTTGAATGCATCCATAAAAGCTGACGGAACATATTCAAGTATCCCTTGATTCCACGTATCATCCAAGAGAATTGTCTCCCTTGATGAGGCAAGGACAAAATCTGCTTGAATTATGAAGGGAAAATTAGTGACCATCTCTGTAGGAAGAAATGCATAAACCCCTGGTAAGCTTTTATCCTTGTGAAGCCTCTCCTGATGTGGGAAGGCCAATGT
>Ga0315915_1002077_pt1 | contig 24957 bp, 16 predicted proteins | sample MpolbnodulesMG_FD_207738 | JGI IMG/M metagenome (GOLD analysis project Ga0315915, IMG submission 207738) | Medicago polymorpha root nodule microbial communities from Los Angeles, California, United States - branched nodules | ecosystem: Host-associated > Plants > Roots > Nodule | place: USA...
TATGGTTTAGAGTGTTGGTGGGCCGTTGTGGAGTGGAGGGGGGTCGAATGAGAGAGGGTGACCGTGAGGCTTCTATTTGGTGGAGAGACATCTCTGCTTTGCGTGCGGAGGAGTGGTTTCATTAGTCAGTTTGTGGGAGATGGTAAAAATACTTTATTTTGGACGGATGTTTTGGTGGGTGGAGTGTCTTTTAGAGATATATTTCGTAGATTATTTTAGGTGTCGTTGTTGAAGGGTGAATCAGTGTTTGGAATGCATTCGTTGGGGAGGGGGGCTAGGAGTTGGAGGCGTAGGTTATTTGCATGGGAGGAGGAGATGGTAGGGGAACTTAGGCTTTTACTTCATACTGTCACTTTGCAGGTTGATAGGGTCGATGGGAGGTTGTGGCGTCTGGAAACATCTTCCGTGTACACAGTTTGAAGTGCTTATAATTTTATTGATGCTAATGCTCATGTTGATCTTGTGGTGCATGTGTCTTCTCTATGGCATAAGGACGTCCCTTTGAAGGTGGTGTTATTTGCTTGGAGGTTGTTCAGTGATAGGCTTCCTACTAAAGACAACCTTTACCGTCGACATGTGATTGGTATTGACGCCTAGTCGTGTATTGGAGGATGTGAGGAGGTGGCAACATCTTCACATTTATTATTGAATTGTAATTTTTTTGGTTCCTTTGGAATTATATTCTTAGGTGGCTTGGCGTATCTTTTGTGTTGCCTTGTGATGCTTCAAGCCATTTTTACCAGTTAAGCTTTATTGGTGGTGCTACCAAGTCAAGGCGGTCCATCTTACAGGTTATTTGGTATGCAACAGTGTGGGAAATTTGGAAAGAAAGAAACAACCGGGTTTTCAATGACAAACATTGCTCTATCCCGCAGGTGGTGGATAAAATTAAGTCTCTAACTTTCTTGTGGTTGAAGGGGAAACTTGTCAGTCTCTCCCTCAATTACCATGGTTGGTGGCTCAGTCTGTTTACTATTCTAGGGATTGGCTAATTATTTTTTCTTCCGTTGTTTAGTGTTTCGTTTTTTGGTGGTTGGCTTTTTGCCTTGTAATTATTGATTCGAACTTGTATGTTACTTTGGTGTTTCTTCCTTAGCACATCTTGTGCTAGGAAGACCTTTTTGTTGTGGTAATGAATTTTATTTTAGCCTATTCAAAAAAAAGGTGAAAAAAATAATGTGTACACATAAAACTCGCTTAAAAATTTCAAAGAAATATTTTGGATAAGATATTACAACACAAATCTTGAGACTCTTCCCATTATATAATTTGGACATTATCATCATAGTCATGGTTTGTTGGTTAGAAGAGTAGAGTTAAAAACTTGGTTCTACAAAATTGATGGAGTAGTTATTTATCATGTCTTCAAAGTGTATGAATTCCATCTATTGTAGGGTTTTGAGTATCCCAACTAGTACTCTTATTAATTCATTTTGCTTATAAAAAAATAATAATTTGCACATTTTCATTTTTCAAACATGGTAACGAGTCTATATCTTTTTGTTTTTTTGGTGGTCGTATATATTATGCTTTATCCATACTAACTGAACTAAACTCACGAGAACGGTAAGAGTCTACATCTATATGAAACATTTAGAAACATTTTATTTGAAAGGAAAATATAGTGAAAGCCTAGGATTGAGTCAGATCCTATCACTCACTAGTGGCTGGTGACACTGCTACTAATTCAACACACATGACTAAACAACTATATATAGATGATAAGCTTACTCGGATAATCAAGTCAATAATAAATTGGAAAATGATTCCAAGTTCAGTGAAGATGATTCAAACTTATTTTCTTTACATTATTAATGCGTTAAAGCTCACAAATAAAAAGATAATGTGTGGAGCCATGGAGGGGTCATTATCAAATGTTTAATAACTTGTTGTGCTTATACACCACTTTTCATTTTCTTTTTCTTGCCTTATATATTCCTCTGTGCTTGTTTATATTATTTTATTGGCTTGAGCTATGACAAAAATTGCAATGATGTTAACTTAACTTTAATTGGCCTTATTTGAGATTCGGAATTGGTGATGCAAACATGTTTCTAACTTATCCTTTTTCTTTTTTGTCTCATTTATTAATATCAGCTGGATCAACACACTATGTATTGTTGGATTTAAAGCAAAAAATTGTAATTAATATACTGATTCTTAATTTATGCTTGTTCAATGATGGGTTCTTCAAATATATTTTCGTTTGATGAGTGCATCATCAAGTTGCTTAATAATCAAACATTCTCTCTCAAAAAAAAGAAAAAAATCAAACATGAAGTCCTCATGTCGAAATGAACCTATATGTCTGCTTGTAAAATGTGGTTGGCTGCTAGAAGTTGTGAACATAACACCATTTTGTCTTATTTTTCTTATCTTCAAGAAAAAGTATATCTTATTATTTTTGTTCTTTTAAGGCCCTATGGCTGTGTTGATTCTTTGAGGGAGTTTTTTTTCTCTCTCTTTAAATGTCCATTGAAGTGACTGACTTATGCATGCTTTGTCATTTTTCCACTTTCTAATCAAACCTAATTTTTTTTAATATGAATTGAAAAGCTAACCTCTGCTGTATGCATTGCCAAGGGGAGGAAATCAATTTAGGTATACATGTGTAGGTTTTCATAGTCTTTAAAAATGTTCAATGGTATTTTATTTTTTTTTCTTCTTAACCGTCCAATTTCTATGAAAAGATGCCTTTGATGATTTTAAGTTCAACCAAAAGATAAGCATAATTTAACAAATGATTATTTCAAATTGCAATCAAATTCAAATTTGAGTTTTTTCAAAAGATCTTTTTCTAAGTGGAATTCATTAATCAATTGAATCGTCACTTTTTATTTTATACGAGTGTTGAATGTCATTCTCGTTTTTTTTCTTCTTTTCGAACAAGCATTCTCATTTTCTTCTTATGAATGAATAGAAAAAGTTTGGTTAGTTTTACCAATTTTTACCACCCTGTTTTCTTTTTACAACCAAACTAGTAGGAAAGAAAAATAGATTCCTTTGACTTTCTATTTACTCAACTTGTCATTGCTTCTTTTGAATGTCTTACTTACAATTGATTCAAAAGCCATATCCAATACCTATGCATCAAATTGTTTTACTAAAATGCATGTCAAGTGGTAAAATCGATCTAACAGCTGTTATTTTCGATGCTCTTGGGTCTGGATGCCACCCTATATAACAAAAAGAAAGTAAAAGGAAATGAGTAAATTAAAGTGGTGGTAAGTATTTAGATATAGTAGGTTGTTATTTTCATTGCTATTTTTAAGTGTTGGAATATTTAACAGAGATGTCAAATATTATGTATACAAAATATAGCATATTGTAATATTACATTATATGTAAATGTGTACCTTATATGATCTAATAAGATTTGAGGTGATAATGAGGGTTGAGAGATCATCTATCTTTTACTTATAGAAGCATCATGTTTTTTCAGTTTGTGTTCTAATTTAATAGGATGATTAGAATATATACTCATCAGAGAAGGTAAATCTCTCAACGGATTTACATAAGAGAACAACCCAATCAAACACATGTTGTTCCTGGTTACGGTCCAATACAATATTATCCTATATATATAAAATAAATGATTTAATGTTTTAATAATTAATATAGTATTTTATCTTATATTTTAAATAATTAATCCATAAATCAAACAATTTGTATTAGATTTAACTAACCTGTGATCAGCAAGATAAAAATTCATGCATGCAGTAATATACGATCAACAACACATTCATGTACATAACATATATGTGATAAGTGATCCATGTATAGCCAATTCTTAGCATATTTAACATAGATGCCAAATATCATAGATACAAAATCTAGCATATGGTAATCTTAAAATACATATAATGTGTAACCAAATAGGATTTGAGATGATTGAGTGATCCATCTTCATATAGCTTCGGTTATTAGTTTATAGTGTTTTTTTGGTAATGTACTTTAAGTATCGTTTGAGTTTATAGTTTTTCATTTCTTTCCTCAATTTTATCATGTTTTATTAAAAAAAAAAAATTAATTAAGGATGTAACATGAAGAACATTAACATCCTCATCCTCATTGATCAAATCTCTGATCTTACTCATGATGCTTCATCTCATAGTATGCTAATTACCACTAACACTACCAACAATCAACTTTATGATGGAGATTACACGTTAAACGAAGGAAATGAAGAAATTTGATATTTTTGAGATGAAAATAGTAACTGACTGTAAGAATAAAGATGAAAAAAAAAATATTTTTTTATTGGATAGGGATAAATTATCCTCAATTCATTGAGGGATAATGTAAAAAAAAAAAACTGTCATGCAATCATTTGTTTGACCAAGATATTTAGCAAACTTATCTAACCATTTGCCATTCTCATCTCTAATTACGCCACCACATCCCATCACACCACTTCTTTACCCTTTCGGAGCCCCATCAAAATTAAGACTACACCTCCGCCTGAAGGGTGAGCCTCCCAACTAACATGAAAAACCTCTTATCAGAAGGTGGAGCTTCTCAACTAACCCTAAACAATCTATTATTTTATAATCCGCTATCAACTAACTTATCTAATGTCCTTTTTTTTTTTATCAAATAGAGTCATAATTGTTTCTTTTGTTATTAATATAATTTCTATTTTACTTTTTTATTTTATTTTACCTTATCATGACGAATAATAATTGTAAGAAGGGTAATAAAATATAAAACTTACTAAAACAAACAATTGTTATACTTAAACACCATATCTTTTTATATACATATGCAACACTTTACATTCTCTTTATTTCACTCTTCCTATCACATCATCAATATATTACATCTATCACATTCTTCTATCTATTACTTTCTCCCTCTAGTGATCAATTGGATATATCAGTGTCTACAAAACATTTTCCAAAAGTAAATTTATCAGGACAAACACTTAAAAAGGTTAACCCATAGTTTACCAAGGAAAAAAACCAAAACAAAATTAAAGAGGTGGGATACAGCAATTCCGGGCGATAGTGACAAAAGTATATGTGTCAGTTACTTCTCCTAATAAATTACTACCATAATTTATCTTTGCTTATGTGGGAATTCTAGTAAATTAATTTTGTTTAATCTGTTTTAAGAACTAAACAATTCCAAGCTGGAGGTATATCTCCTAACATTCCCTGTCTATGCATGTTTTGGTACATGTTATTTTTGGTTAATGTGAGATCAATTTCTAAAAGTATAATACTTTTAGTCATGGGCATGTGTGTTTAATTATAATTTATTTTCTGTAACCAAAAGTGCTTTCTCAAAGATAGTCTTTCACTTTCAACAAAAGACAGCAATTCATGTAGCTGATTAATAAAATAAAAATTATGGCTGCTTGAAACAACTATATGCTTTAATTTCTGCTCCTATAAATATAACTCTTCAAAGTCATTTCTACCTCAAGTCTTTCAAGTTTCAACCTTATTTGCACCACTTCACATTTTGCTATTTTGTTCCATTTGAAACTTGAAACTTAATAATCCAATCACACATTACCCTCTTTGGTGAAATTATTCTTCACTTTATATCTTGCATCATGGATATTGAGTCAACAAACCAAGTAAACAAGTGTGGAATTTTCTCTCGCTTGGGTGGATTTTTCAAGAATTTGCCTAGGAATTTCAAGTCCAAGGTTATCAATGCAAAAGATAGTGTAAAGAAGATTGGAAAAGATGACCCTAGAAGAGTAATCCACTCATTGAAAGTTGGATTTGCTCTTACAGTGGTGTCATTGTTTTACTACTCAAGGCCACTTTATAATGGCTTTGGAGTTGCTGGAATGTGGGCCGTTCTTACTGTGGTAGTAGTATTTGAATTTACTGTAGGTAAGTTCAATATATATCATACATATATTGAAGACATAATGGTTCATTATTACATACTCTTCTGGAATTAAAAATTAACAAAAAATACATGTATCTAATCCAATGGTTTGTCAAATACATGTATTTTTGTTTCTTATATTTAAGTCCACAAGGATAGTATAAGACAATCAAAGTTTAAAGAGTTAAAGGATAATAATGCAATATTAACATATGATTTTTTTTGTTATTAATGAATCAGGTGCAACTCTTAGCAAAAGTTTAAATAGAGGATGTGCTACATTATTAGCTGGTGCTTTAGGGGTTGGAGGGCATCACTTAGCCACTACTGTTGGAGCAAGAGGAGAAGCTATTGTCCTTGGGACCCTTGTCTTCATTCTTGGTAAGTAAAAGTATACTATAAACAAATTAAGAAAAACGACCTAATATTTCTTTATAACATTTACTACACTCCTAACTTAAATTTAAGCAAAAGAAGTATAAGTATCTGGTCTACAAGTAGACCAGATACATAGATATATGTACGTTTTTGCTTATATTTAAGTTCGGATAGAGCATAACCTCGTTAAATATTCAAAACTAATAAGTCATTTTGTGCTTTGTGTTTTGTGTTTGCAGCTGCAGGAGCTACTTTTTTAAGATTTGTTCCAAAGATTAAGGCAAGATATGACTATGGGATGGTGATATTTATATTGACATTCTGTTTGGTTACTGTCTCGGGGTACAGAGTGGAGGAACTTCTTGAGCTTGCACATCAAAGACTTACAACAATTATAATAGGAGCATCAACTTGCATGGTCATTTCCATATTTGTTTGTCCTGTTTGGGCAGGTGAAGACCTTCATAAGTTGGTAGCTTCCAACATAGAAAAACTAGCAAATTATCTAGAAGGTATACATAATATATAATATTTGAACCATTAATGTTAGTTTATATGGATTGCATGCAGCCAATCATTGTTTGTGTTATATGTTAATATCTAAAACTATTTATTTTCAGGATTTGAAGGTGAATACTTTCATTCATTAGAGGATAAAGAAAAATCTAAGTCACTTCTTCAAGGATATAAAAGTGTTCTCAATTCCAAAGCAAGTGAAGAATCTTTGGTAAGTATTTTCTTTCTTTTGAGATATATAGTATTGATCAAATAGTATCATTTTTCATTGAACTTATGATTTTCACATCTTCCTCAGGCAAATTTTGCGAGGTGGGAACCAGGTCATGGTGGTTTTAGCCTTCGTCATCCTTGGAAGGAATACTTGAAAATCGGAGTACTTGCTCGCGAATGTGCATACAAGATTGAAACCCTAAACACATACCTTAACCCTGAAATCCAAGTAATACATCAATCTTTCTTTTCTACCTCAAAAAGATCAAATATACTCTATTCGATCTCAAATATTAAAACAAAGATCTATGTTTTTAGCCTAAATGCATAAAACAAATTATTATATTTGAATTTAACTTTAATGCATGTCTATTTTATGAAGACAATTTTGAAGCTGATATATGCATTTTGGTTACAACCAGGCTTCTTTGGAATTCAAGTGTAAAATTCAAGAACCATGCACAAAGATGAGTTCAGAATCCAACAAAGCATTAAAGGCAATATCATCATCAATGAAAACAATGACACACCCATCAGCAGCTAAAAGCCACATAGAAAATTCAAAAATTGCAATTGAAGAACTCAAAGTTGCACTAGAAGCCATTTCCTTAGAGGATGTGGAACTCCTATCTATAATCCCAGTTGCAACAGTTGCTGCAATACTTGAAGAAATCACTATCTCAGTGGAGAAAATCTATGAATCTGTTTCTGAGCTTTCGAATTTAGCACATTTCAAAAGTGTAGAATCTAATGTCGTCTCACCAGAGAAGCCACACCTACTTCATAGAGGAATCATTAAACCTGTTGTCGAAGTTGATAACGCGCCACATGTTGAAATCAAGATCGAAGATTTATGTACAAACTCGCCAGAAAAAGCTCGAAAAGGCACCGCGGAAATCCTTCAAACATAACTATAAATTTAAATAGTTGTCACTATAATGACACTAGGTAGTAATTTGTCATGAAATCGGGCTGCTCAAGTCATAATTTTCATGCATTCATGCAGTTAGTAATTATGAGTTGTTAAATCAATATGTAAACGACCATGAATATTTGCTAATTTGCATAAATTAATGCATGAAAATTGTTACCATAGAGAATCGAGATTTCACTTAATTACTTTATTATTACTTAGTTGAGTAAATAGTCTCGAACTTGATTTTACAATTTGTAAAATTAATTAAGGTGAGAATCTTTTTCATATTCTTACCTTAATTTAATTTCTTTTGTTGTGTGCTCTATAGTGTAACAAAAGTTATGCTAGCTGTCATTTTATATGCTTATATATTGGCTGCAGAAAAGCTTTATGGTAAACTAGTTATGCTATCGATCAGCCACATTTGGGCTTTGAGTATTTGTCACTTAGAACACTTGTGTACTTTTTCTTGCTTTTTGTTCATTTTCATTACAAAGCCACAAATAAAATTACAAGCCATTATGGGGTTTTGCTCGTAGATGCATGGAACGTGAAAAATTGCTGGATGGCAATTAGTAAACATTGGACCTTAAATATTTCACGACAAAGACCAATTTAATGGGAATATCATTATTATTTTACTTTATAAGATTAAAAAGGAAAAATAAAGAGTGGAAGCGGGGAAGAAAGAATATTTATGACTTTAAAGAGGTCCACTAACGTATAGAGCAGTTTAGCCACCAAAGACCAGTATGGATTAATTGTTCAAGTAATTTATTGAGTACATTTGGTATGCTCGGTTAGTGACGTAAAGTAATTTTTTTTCCTCTTGTAAAATATACATACGTAAAATGTAATTAAAGAATGTTATTATTTATAAACCATATAAAGTATCGATCTCCTAATTAACCTCCACAATATATATATATATATATATATATATATATATATATATATATATATATATATATATACCTCTTGAACAACAAAGAAAGATAGAATGATTGGCAAAAAAAAAGTACTGTAATAGTTGTAATAGCACTAGTACGTCACATGATCACGAGCACACACGGCAAATGTGTATATAAAATGGCATGTGTTTTGGTTATGTGGGTTTTTTTTTAACAACAAATTTTATTAAACAACTAGATCCCTGTTCAAGAAGAACAGAGACCGATGAAACTGAGAACACAAATAAAATGCGTTGTATATAGGCAGAACACTCGAAAATAAACACCATAGAAACACCCCTAAGGATAACACCCACCAAAATACACGTCACCACCTAAAATAGACTCCTTCACAAAAACGACCACTGTAAAAACGATGTCCAACACCATCCATCGTCACTACTCTCCCCCAAAGAAAAACACCCTTTAATATTAAACTCTCAGTCCTGAACACCAAAGCTGGTTATGTGGGTTGATTATGAATGTGGATCCAGAATTTTCAAAATCAATAAAATCCATTAATCCAATTCTATTAGCTTAAAATATCAAAATGAAATTTACATAGGCTGCGGCTGTAATATATACAATATATATGTAAATAATAAATTAATCAAGAATGATAAATAGACACTTTTTAAAAAAAAAAATGATAAATAGACACTTTATTTTCATATATTTGTTCAACTCCTCATTTTATCTCTATCTTTCCTTCTATTATATCATCAAACTATCACATACTATCTTTTTCACTCTTTGTTTTAAGGTGTATAATTCTCGAGAGAAGTACACAAAACATTTTCGAAATTGATATGTTGAAATAATGTATCAAACATAAGCTAGATAAAATCTGATTAGTTAAAAATGACACTCTTCTTCCTAGAAAAAAAATGAGCTGAGATCAAACATAAGCTAAATAAAATCTGATTAGTAATTATTTTAGGCATGATCGGATGTTCCTAATCAATAATAAAGTTCAGTAACAATTTAAGGCTAACAACTGGGTTAGAGAAATAGGGTTATGTAATGCTATGCTATTCATTAATTCTTATATTTGACTACACAATTAGAAAATGCATGGTATAAGACAAAATGATAAGCAAAAGGTGTACATAATAAAAAGTAATAGAAGATTGTGCTAGTTACTCTTGTGTTCTGTCTTCCAATTACTCAAGACAAACAGTGTGTCGGTTCGGTATATAAATAATCAAAGGGCTCTAGGTTCGAAGTTAAAGAAAGCTGCAAGTTACTGCTATAAAATCACTTGGATCTTAAAAAATGACGTGGAAAAGTATAATCACTACAGAACACGGGTTTTTAGATGCATAATCAGAATGTGCCAAAAAAATGCGCATAATCAGAAGTATCTTAAAAATTAAAAGATGCTCAACCTCGTTCTTCAAAGAAATGAAATGGCAATTTAAAAAAATTAAAACAGTTTATTTCAACTAAAAAAGGGCAGTCCGGTGCATATGTTGGGGTCTGAGACAAGGTCGGCCTAGTAACCTTTACTCGTAAGTGAGGTCTAAGGCAAATTTCAATATATTAGACATTTTTAGTCTGTATATGAGACCTTTTGTTTATAAAATCTAATGAAAAAATGTTTTTTTTTGGAGGATTTAAAACGAAGGTTATAATAGTCTTATTCTTAAATCAATCTAAAAAGGGATCCCACTATTTTTAATGCATTGTACGTAGTCTTATTCTATTTATTTTCTCTTTACAAAAAGTTTGTTTTTAGTTGTGAAAATATTAGAATACAGGTGAGAATTCCACCATAAATTTTAACTTTCGCCATTAACTTTCAAATCAATGGTTGTAATTCTAATTAATTATAGTTTTCTTATAAAATAAACCCTTCCTATCCACACACGAATGACATGACATTTTGTAATATGTATACAAAGAATTCATATACGCTATATTTGGTTATCAAGCACATGCATATTCTGCATCCAAAACAAGAGGTTTAAAGTGGATGAAACATGTATCTGGACTGGACGTATACATTAGTATCATTATTAATTAACAATTGCCATCTCTTAATTCCTATCAACCTTTAGATCCCATTATTAATTTTACCAAGATAATTAAAGTAGTACATGCATTAGAGCACCATATACTTACAATGGTACTTGGTACAGAATAGCTAGCAGAGTAAAGTATGGGCTAAATCAGATTAATCCCAATCAAAACTGAAAGATTATACTCCTTCTAGTACCTTAACAAATTAAATTACTCCTAAATATTGACTAGGCTTAGTCAATGGGAATCACATGCCATGGCACGCTTAGTGAAATGAATCGGTTATTAATTAGCTACTTCACTGCACGTGCAGTGCACGTCATTATGTAACAAAATTTTCTACCCCTCTTAATCAGGAAAATGAAGTCCTTTATTTTGTGTGGCTTACATTGGCCTAAGATTGCTCAGATTAATATTAATAAGAGAATGTCAACTTGACATTTACTATTACAGAATATATATTGATGGTCAAAAAGTAAAAGATAAAAAAAGATTGGTGGTGATGAAAGAAAGGTATAATGTGCGGATGATGAGGTCTGACATGTTAATCTGGGTTAGCGATCCAAGACTACCACTTAAAATGGTTTTCTCCTTTCTAGCTTCCAACAAACAATAGCCAGGAGCACTTGTGAATCATGCTTGATTTATTAGAAAATATAATTAAATTATCAAAGAAAAATGAAAAAGAAAGTCTTTATAAGCATAGCTCAGTTGGCAGAGACATGCATGCAGGATCAGGGTTCAAACACTCTTCTTATTCGCCTTAATCAAAGATCTTGAATGAGATAAGTCACTTCATATGAGATTCCGAATTTGAATTCATTTTTAAAATATTGAGTTTTTTTTACTTAGTTTACATATTAAACTTTAGCAATTGTGAGACATTAACATGCTGGTATTATCTTAACAAGAGACGACCTGGCGGGATAGCAATTGTCTTTAGTCACTTTCATTGAAAAGGAAGTAGTATTGTTAGTAGTTTAATGAAGAATGTATATAATACCATCTATTGGAAGAACACTACCAACGATCATCATGTTCCATATTGGATGTTTAAGGTAAAACTTCTAAATACAAGCAACCGATTACTACTCATTGCATTTTTTTTAAGGAAAAAAATGATAGGGGCCAAGGCAAGGGCTGATTTCAAGCAAATTAGACTTTCATGGCCTACAGGGGCGTAGGCATGTAGAAATTAAATCTTGAAAATGATCTGAACATAAATCACGACAATATCTTTTAGTTTGTCTTTTCTCACTATAATAAATTTTTTAGAAAGAAAGATTATCGCACGTTAAGGTCAACATATTACATATGCAACCACAGCAATGCCATTTATTCCTTCATTTTTTTTCTTCGTTCCAACTATCAAACATAAAAAATCATCAGAAATTTTCTTGCCAAGAGTGAACACTTGAGTAATTCCTCGTACTGATCTGCGAGTGTTAGTATATCCCATAAACAGCATTATTGATTTACTTTGTGGCAGTACAAGTAGTTGATATTTTTCTTTGATAGACAAAATGTCAGTGGGCTATATCAGTTTTGAAGGCTTGAACCTCAAACCTCCTGGTTAGTACTAGTATTAGCTCACCAACCAAATTGTCTGCTTGAAGTTATTATTAATAACTGCCAATTCTCTCAAGCTCAAAGTTATTCCACGTTAAACTGATTCATGTTATTACGTTTACTCCTACAAGTTACATCAATGAACAATCTTTTTCTGCCATTACACAGTAAAACTGAACATTAGCGTGTTCTGTGTGTTTTGGTAGTAGTAAAAAACTACATCAATTATAAAAAATACAAAACCAATTACAGCTACAAAAAATATAGATTATAGACTTAACAACAGGCACCTACTTACAAACAACTATAAACAAGCAGAAAGCCGAACTACAAATTTGAAGCGCTAAAGCTATTCACCAGCCATTTATAACTTTTTTACAATGCTGCTTGTTATTATCTGGTGTCACGAGTATTTATCTCCACATATTCAAACTAGTCAATCTATTTACCAGCCATAGATAGGATTTTCCACCTGCGGGGGCAAGAGATGAAGGTCTTTGCAATGCTGCTTGTCATAAACACGTGTCCCGGGTGTTCCTCCGGTACATAATCTCAGGAACTCGTTCCCTGTGAGACAATAGTGAGCGAACGCTAAGCCTCCATCTGCTAGTTCTGAAAGATTAGGCATTGATGCTGACTTGCCAATGAGCTTTCCCTTATCTCTACTTGATTTTGCATCATCCTTTTCCTTGTTCAGGATTTGGTCAAGCTCAGAATATTCCATAAATCTTTGAGTTGCAGCTTCCCAAGAAAGCTGATATCTTTGTTCAGATGTGAGAGGATAAGGCTCATTTGCTAACGCTTCTTTTACTTTTGCTACAAAGTCTTCAGGTGTCTTGTAAGTCAAACAATTGGGAAATGACGTGAAGAACTCGTTTGATGGATGATCAGCACAAACTACAAATTTTCCCATGGCAAGTGCCTCTGCCGTAGCTGTGCACAGCACATCACTGATGCTAGGATTTATAAAGACTTTGTACCTTCGATAAAGTAAATAAACAATGTAAAAAAAAAAAACGGAATCAAATTCAATACTGTAAAAACAAGTTCTGTATTAGTGTATGGGTACATAAAGCATGAGCAATTATCATGTGTAGGTGAAGGTTCCTTTATGCATACATGAAAAGAACTGTTTTGGAAATTAATTTTATTAAAATAAAATTGATTCACTGTATGAAGATAGGACACAATGAAGGAAAAATCAGTTCCATGTTGTAATAAATGCAACTTAAAAGTTATTTCCCAAAATCGTGTAGTATGTTTCAGAACGATGTGGGGAATCTTCCAATGAATGTATTGTAATTTAAAAGTATTCAAATTGTTCTTACCTGTGAAGAGAATCATCTGCGTGATCTCTTCCTTTCTGAAAGTTGAGATTCAAATCCAACCTTCTAGCTGCACTCTGAACTTCATGAGCATCCTCTCCATTCCCAAATACATCTAACTTGAAGCCATCTAGGTCAGCCTTATGCTTTCCTAATAAATCTATCAACTCCTTGTATCCCTTTGCCCATACCATCTTTCCCAAGAAATATGCCCCATTTGTGAAAGCCTTCTGCCCTAGCTCCCTCTCTTCAGCAATCATTTCTCCAATTTTTAAGAACTTGGGATTCACACCATGAACATTGCAAATTACAGACTTAGGTAAATCCTGAGTAGCAGCTGAGAGACGAAGAACCTGAATATAAATCATAAAATAATTTAGTCCCTTTTGTCTTGTTCAGTTCTCTTTTCATAATAAAAATCCATGACAAACTTATCAACCAAAACATAGTAATCATTTCTAAATATCTAATTATCTCCCGAGTTAATTCAACCATAAATGCCATGATATAAAATTAACATACCTTATCACAGTACGCTCTTGTAACCCAGTTGTTTATGTGTTTCACAAAGAACGCCTGGAGTGCCCCGTTTTTCTCCCTCTTGATGTATTCTAAGTAATTTGTGTGCACAATGCCAACAACATGGTTGAATTTATCCGTCCAGCGCTTCCCATGATGATACCAATTCAAATGCTCTGGTTCTTCCAGGATAGCAATATCAGCATCCCTGGATGGTATAAATTGAGAAGTATCTCCAGCGGGCATTATACTACGTCTTTCCTTTGAAAACTACACCCGAGAAGGACAAAGTGTTAGAATGGACAATAGTGATATGAAACTTGATAGAATATAGCTAGCTACCAAGCAATTCTTACGTGGTACAATGCCTATAGACAGAACCAATCAAAAGCTTAAGATGTTATTACATTAAATTAAACAAGGACTCTCCCTTTTTAACATGATTTGAATATATTTTGACCTTTTAATTGGCTGTGCTTATAGGCAATGTGGTCATGCGAGAATTATTCCACAGCTAACAATATCAGAAAGTTACCTTCCCAGGATAAAAAGATATTTTGAAGTCTGCCTTAAAACCAATCCTTTCCTCAAGCCAGTTACGTATATAACCTTCCTGCTCCTCAGGTGAAGTAAAAGTGAGGTTGCTGGGATAAACTAGTTCCTGATCCGATTCACAAAGCCATGGAACTAGCAGAGTGACTTTCTGTTTTTTAGTTTGTGATAAATATGCAGCTCGAAATAGTGGATTTACTGCTGTTCCCGTCATCCAAGGAAGACTAGCGGTTGTGACTATTGCAACATGTCTTTCATTGTTGGACAAATCATGCTTTGCTTGGTCTGTCCAAAGTCCACCTTCATACCGGTGCCCTGTGCTCTGAAGGACACTAGCTATTCGTAAATCCAATTCATCATTTATGTTTCCATTCTCGAGTAAAGAAGATTCTTCGCCAGAAAGAGACTGCAGTAGAAATTGGTTCTTGCGTTTGCTATACAAGCTTTCAACTATCTTGTCACATGTATCTGCAAAACAATCACATTTGAACTAATCAACAAAATTGAAGTGCAGATGAAATAAAACACACACTTGTAGACTAACTAGAAAGCTGCATTGACGATGGAAAGACATAATACCGCCTACTCACAAACATTAATGAACAGTATCAGGAAACATTCAATTTTAATATGATAAATGAAGTATAGAAAACAATATTGAAATAATGGGAAAATTTATATGCGAGACGGTGAAGAAGTACATTTTCAAACCAATGGTAGATTCGTAAACAAGGCATCCCCTCTAAATAATCCAACAGTTGAAATATAACTGACTAACTAATTATACGGATCTTACATGACAAATCTCAGATAATGTAAATAATAATTAGTTTGCGATCAGATGCTTAATATTTTTCTATGAAAAGGTATATTCTCTGCATTGATTAAGATATTTTGAAGAGTAACAACATGGTCTTGGATTAGTGAACTTTATAAGCATTGTTATGTTATACACATTATATACTCTAAACCCAAAAAAAAAAATTATGAAATATGAAATTATATAAAGTTATCGATTGATAGATTTTACGAGAAACTGCATGGTGAACAACTATATACTGAGTCTTTTGCAAAATCTAGAATGGATTGAAAGTATAAGTTTATTATGCTAATCAAATTTCCCATTAATCCAAGATTGCTTCGTATCGTCGCACATTGTATTAAATTAGTGTATAATATTTTTTTTAAGCAAATGAAAAATATTAACTCTTTATCACACGCTTGAAATTATTTGAAACCGTTGCATTGGTATGTTTCATATAGCGAATATACGGAAATTTGAAAACAATGTCTATGCCAGGAGTTAACTGCAGAGATATTCCAGATTCTTAGCTCACATTTTATTATTCTACGAATGGAAAGTAATGTAATTGTTGAGAGTCAAAGAAGAAAAGGGTGAGCTAACTTTTTGATTTTTTAAGACAAGAATGTTGAATCAGAAAAACAGTGTCCGTTGCAAGAGAAGATGTTGCTAAGCAGTATACATGCATTTAGATAAGATATGTAAAGCGGGAAAGCAGGGGCTGCATGCATGGCAATGAAATCCCATATAAGTTATGCATAACAAAATACCTTTGCCGACTCCAATTTGATCCAAAAATGGCCCAGACTGTTTAACAAAGTAGGCCAGAAGTTCAGGTACATCCAGCGGCGGCACTTCCTGCAAAAGATGTGTGGAAATGTTAGCTACAGTCCATTCAACATTCAAATTAAGGTCCCAAGTTTAGAAGATACGAGAATTAGTGTACAAGTTGATGACATGTATAGAATTATATCATCCTTCTCATGGAACCAATTATTTAAATATACCATTCATATGTCCCAGCTAATTGTTCCGATGTCAAAATCGAAACAAAACATTAAATGAAAAGACTATACTAAATAATAGAAGAATTTTCATGTCGAAAGGGGCCTAAGGATGCATGGACTGGTGTATTCACTGTATTGTATAAGGTATCAAATGCAAGCATTATGGCTCATGTGAATTTACAACCTTCCAGCTAGGTACAAGTTTTGCTTCTTTTTTTCACACAGATGCCCAATATTCGATCGAGCATGTTCATATATCAACCAAAAAAAACTAAACAAATTACATAGTACATATACACACCTTTGACTCTTCGGGTTCTTTGTACATCGATTTCTGCAAAAAGTGAAAACAAACATGTGAATTCTTTGAAAGAAAGCACATAACAAAATTATGCACAAAAACACATTCATAAAAATGAAATAAAACGGAATACTAAATATTCATCACCAATATCCACATAAAAAACATTTAACAGTACAAAATTGCATGTATTAAGCATAACATCCACATGACCAACCAACAAATCGACTAAAGACACTTCAGCTGAACCAATGAATCATCCCCGAATTATGATTCATAGAAAGATCATGTCAATTATTATTTTTGACAAATCATTCCATTCGTTAAAACAAGCAGCAGTAAACAAACTCAAAAAACAAGTATATTGCTACTGATGGCTGATTAGTGTCTAAAGGAACAAAAAAAAAAAATTAAGACTCTGGCCAAGTCAAAATAAGAAAGACTCCCTACCTATGAATCATGAACACCAAACACAACACTAATACACAATTCAAGGAAATAAAAGTGATTGAACGTCAGTGTCGTTGTGTGCATGTCAGACCTAAACATCTTCAATCAATATACTTAAGTCCCAAATTCTTCTTGTAATAACACGCAATAAAAACTAAAGAAAATACTAATTTTGCTATGCAACAACCAGCTATGAAGCTCAAACACAGACGAGAGTAAAAACTAGAAAAAAATGAATTAATTGATCTTAAGTGCGTGCATGTGTTGAAAGAATGCGCAGTCACTGAACAATATAAGTACATACCAAGCTTGATTTAAGTTTGTCAAGAAATTCACTGTTCCTGAATCCATCAAAAGAACTACGCTTCTCAAACTCTTTAATCCTCGTTTTCAAAACCCTAATTGGTTCCCAATCCCTAGTTTCACTCTCACCTTCACCTTCACCTTCACCTTCACCTTTCAACCCTTCCCAAAACCCCAACCTCCTTCCCTTAACTCCACTTTCAAAATCCACAAACCCTTCCTCCGATACAATCGCGTTCTTAATCGCCGACAAATCAATCCGAATCTTCGCTCTCGGCGTCCACTTCTCCAAAACCTTCTTACTAAAATCCGGCGAGGAGTAAGCGCGACGAATCTCCGACAATTTGGGTTGCAATTTCTTCACGAATTCTATCTCCGCCGGTGGAGGAGACCTCATCGCCGGAACAGAAAACGCCGGTGCGGCGGAATTGAAGAAATTCTCGAGTTCACGGTCGAAGGAATTTGCTAGGTTTTTGAAAGAGTTTGCTCTGTCTTTCATCAAACGTAGATCCGCGTCTGCTGAATCACGAACTTCGCGCCAACCTTTGGAGATGAAGGAGAAAGCGCTTGAAGGTGGATGCTGTGTAGCCATGGCTGCGTTCGTTTCTATTTGGAGTACGAAAGAAAACACACGAAAAGCGAAATGAGTTTGTTTGTGTTAAGAAGAAGAAGATGATGATTGCGACTTGGTAATTTTAACGGCTGGGATTTTTTGTGGAAGATTTGATTTTCCACGTAGGATTAATTTGATTGGATGAGGTGGATATGTCACGTGGTAACTAGACGATGTTGGACCACGTCAGGTTAGCGCCATAATTCTGGAAGGAGGGAAGAATATTCGAGTGATATATACGGTTATAATAAGATAGAAAAACACGCGTTTGGTTTATGGAGAAATCGTAGAGGTGGTGGCAGTGGGAATTCCAACACCTATTAGGTTGTTACTTGTTACATTGAAAATAATGAAATTAAACTAAAAATTATATAACATTTTATGTATATCTTTTGTTTCTTAATTTAACCAACTTCGCTTAAGCTGTTGATTTGGCTCATTAAACACATCATCGTCTCTATTTCTATCATGTTTGAAAATCACCATGAACTACCATGTTTTGCAATACCCTAACACCCAATTTCAAATTACCACTAACTCCCCATGTTTTGAAATATTTCATGCCTCGTCAAATTGTAGGTGATCATATTTAACCATTGTCATCACTCGATTTCAAATCAAAAAAAAGTAACACAGGTTCAAGAGACAACATCATATGTTGTCATCTTCCACGACGTAAAGTCTATTATCAATAAATCCAATAGAATTAATGAGTTCATCATCAAAGTAGTCTTGGAAGAAAAAAAAGACCAACAACACCAACACAAAGCAGTGGCAGAATGGAAAGAGAAGTGTAGACGAAAAGATAATGAAAATGAATGATTTTAATTTAAAATTACACTTCATTTCAAAGACCGAAATGAGGGCTTACTCGACCATTATTTTCGCCCCTCGCCGATGTGGAAGTATCATGTGCAACTCAAGAGAAAAGTTGGAGAACACATCAACACATTTGGTGGAGGATTAACACGTGATTAATGCTTTGGAGGTAACTAACTAACATAAGTAACATTTTTGGAGTTCTTAATGAATTACTCAATTCAGAAACTAGTTTGACAGTGCATGACACTTTCAATGAGACGGGTAATGTTTGTAGATGTTTTGCATCTAAACAGCAATCCCTCTTAGTTCTTCTCCAATGAAAGTAGTTATTAAGTTTTGCATATTGTGATTAGGTACAAGTGTGTTTGTAGAAATTTTGCATCTCAATAGCAATCTCTCTTATTTTTCTCCAATGAAAGTAATTAATAAGTTTTACATGTTAACAGACAAAATACTTCCAATTAAAGTTGTTAATATGTACGTGTGAAAATCACTTAAGCTACTTCTGAGTAAGAGTATTATTGGTTATACTCTTAACCCCGTCGGAAATGCCCCCTTTTTGTTTGTAGTACATAAATAATTTAATTGTATTACCTTATTAGCTCTTTATTCTTTTTAAAGTTTTATTATATTACTTACTTAAATATGTTAAGATGAAATACGTTTTTAAATGTGCTAATAAATAACGACAAACACTTGCCTAAAATTAAATCTATAAGACTATAACTAGGCACAGACTTCATTTAGACCTTAAATTTTGAAAATATCAAACTTGAACTTTACAAGTTTAATTCGATGCAGCTTATTTTCAACTCCTTATTATAACAACTTAAAATTATCCGCCAAATTTTAAGATAACAAGGACCACAAAGAAAATGCCGTCTGTGAATTGATTAACTAGATGTTGTGATAAGGTACAAATAATGCGTACAAACAAGTGATGGTCATGACAAGCAAATAGTGCATGACAAAGAAATTGACACCAACTGCAACGGCAAAGAGAAAAACAACCATCCACGTTCTCTCTCTCCGCTCTCCTTGCTCTTTTGCTTGTGAGTAAACAATATCAATAACTAGTTTCTCAGCTTTTCAAAACATCTAATAAATTGCGTCAAAATAAATAATTCAATGAAGATTATATATTTGGGAAACACCGTACGTAAAGACAACTCCAACCAATGCAAATATCGCTCACATAAACTTAAATAGATGTGTGTTGACTTGTCTACAAAACAAGTTTGAATTTCTCCATTTCTTTTGAGAGAAGAAAACGGACAGTATTTAAAAATGTGTATTGCTCCAATTTTATAGGATATCGAAGGGATACAGAGTATTTAAAAAAGGGTTATGTTAACGGCACTTGTTAAAGAAACTAAAAGTAGTATATTTATATTGGTCGAACAATGTTTTGACTTTTAAAAAATTAAATTTATCACTCTTCGTCATTTTTCAATACAACATTTTTATATTTATCATCTTAATCAATGTCTCAATGACACTCTTTAATATTTCCCTTAAAAAAATTATAAATAATGAAAAAATTGAAAAACTTTTTGTATTTGTGTTTTTTTCTTTCTAAATAGATTTATTTATTTTAAGGAAAGAAGAAGATCACATCTTCTCAAAGTAGGGTGGAAATAGATTAAGTATAGTTTGATTTTGTAAAGTTTAAATTTGATCTAATAAAATAATTAAGATTCAAATCTCAACTATGACTTTTTTTCAGCGAACAACTGAACTAAGACTTCCTAAATTTGTTCATTATACCAATTGTGCAATGTCTTTAAATAAGTAATTTGACTTTCTAAATTTGTTCAGGTCGGCTAAGACTTATAGAAAAGTTCATTAGGCTTATTAGGTCGGCATAAATTGCATTTTTCTTTCAATTTAAGATTTTCAATGAGTTACAAACTATTGTTATTACTCTCTTATTTTAATTTCAACGAGTACACATACTTTTGAGTATTATCCTCTTGGTCTCTTATTATTGTTATTCTTATCTTATTCTAAATTACAAAATAAAGAACCCTACTAGCAACAAAATAAAAGGTAATATATCAAATATATGCAATACATGTTTATTAGCCTCTACAAAATGGATGAACATGCTCTACAAGTTTTTATCTATACTATTTATAAAGAAAAAAAAATCCATTTAAGCTTTTTTGAGCTGACTTTTCTCTTTCCAAAAATACCTTCAATTTTCAATACAAATAACACATTAACAAATAGATAAGAATAAATTTAAATATTAAAAAAATGTAACAAACACGATATATATACATATCTGTGTGTGTGTGTGTGGTGTGTGTGTGTGAGATAAAGATTGTTGTTGGTGTCATTAAAAAAAAAATAGATTATATTTTTTGTTATATTGTGTGTGTCATTGAAATAGATAATCATGGTTAATTTAGTTTGTAATAACTTGAAAGCAACATACATTTATATTTTTAGTTTTAATCAAAATCAAAATGTCGTAAAAAAAACACCGTTCATAATTTTCAAACGTTAGCGAAATAAAAAGAGCGGAAATGGATATAAATGTAATATATGCTTATAACGTCGGGGAAATGGATGAATATCCTTTACAAAAATGTATTGATCTATTAGCCTTTTTAAATATGTCAGATGTTCTATTTAAAAAATTTAGTATAAATTAGGCTTTAAAGATGTTAATAGGTCAGACCAAGCATTTAAAAAGGTCATGTCATGCTTAAAATAAAACTTTTGACATGCTCATAGATTTGTCTTATGTTTTACAGCTAGATTTTAACTATTTAAGCAAGTCAGACTACCCGACCTATTCCCAAATCCCACCCCCTTGAGTGCTTGACCTATTTTCATTCATAACTCAAAGCACTCCACCGTCTACCGCCACCATAATCGTACATATGTGTGGTTTGCTTCTTCCCTGTCATTATTCATTATCATGCTTTTGTGGGCTACTACGAATTTGAACCCACTATATTCTATGCCCTTGTGTTTCGTATTTTTTTTTTTTTCTCGGTTTAGGGCCAGTCAGTCGATTCTAATTTTCTTTTCTCTTATGGGATAGGATGATGTCCCTTTTATCCTTCAATTTTATAGTCCTGGTCCTACCCTCACATTGTCAAAAATCTCATTTTGGAAAAGTCAAATTTTTTATTTTCTGAAATATTTTTATTCAAAAATTGAAACAATTTTTTTTTCCCATTATTTTCAAAACGTTTTGAAAAACTCAGTTTTTTTAACTTTTTTTACTCTAAAAAATCTCAAACTTTTAAGTTTGCCGGAATCCCTCGCCCTGGGTGTGGGATGGGAGACTTACGTTTTTTAAAGTGTCACGAACGAATTTGGAAGTTTGGTAAATCCGTGAGGTAGAGGTTCAAGTTGGACTATTGGAGATAGGAAGTAAAAATTTCTTCCATACAATGTGTTATGATAATTGCTCTTTAAGCACCTCAATTTCGTGTTTGATGGAGTTGTAACTTGTGATTATCTATTTTTATGTGTACAATTTGATTAAATTATAATTTCCGACTAGCTTTTTCAATAAAGTGTGCAAATATCATTTTTTAGGAGCCAAAAGAACGATGATAATTGTTGTTCTTACCTCTGAGTTTGCTAAAAAACTCACATGGCTGCAATTAACTGTCGAAATTCCGTGTTTCGCGGCAGTTACTGCCGAAGTCAGTTAACTACCGATTGGGGTAAATGTATAATTTCTTAGTGTTTCATAGCAAAGAATGAAGTGGAAACAACATCAATCAAGAACGATTATCTTTATCTAAGAAAGGTGTTTTTGTCACGTTCACGACCCATATTGTAATAGTTTTTCATGAAAGAGGCCCGACTTAATATGCATCTCTCCAAGTATTTAGCTTTTTTTTTTTGGGTGAGCATTTAGTATTATTTTGACCTCAAGAAAAAGTATTTTTGTATTAATATTTTTATTTAAAAAGTCACTAAATTTATGTTAGACCAAGTGCAATGAAAGTGTTGAAAGCATGATTCAACACTTGAGACCTTTTCAATGGAGTGTTGAAGGTGGGGGAAAAATGATGTGGAGGAGAGAGGTGTTGAATGGATTCAACATTGTTTAAACCTGCAACAGAGGGACACGTGGCAGAATGTGGTTTGCCAAAACTGGCGCGTGTAGCACACGCGTCGACAGAAGCGTGTGAGCTGTAGGACGGATGAGAGAGAAGCTGTTTTGTGGATAAGTGATGACACTTGGCTGATTCTGATTGGCTGTCTGGTTTTTTCTCATCTTAATAATTTGAACTCAATTATTTCATTGCAAATTTAAAAAAAAAAAAAAAAATTTACCAAAATTCATGATTTTTTTCTGTATAAATAGAGACTTGGTTCATTTGATTTGGACAAGAAAAAAAAACCAAGTTTTTCACTATCTTAATCTTATTATTATCCTTCTAAATTGGTTCATTCTTATTGCATTTTAAGTTAAGAAAATAAAAATAAATTATTTAAATAAATTTTGTTTTTACAAAAAACTAAAAAATAAATTGTTAAGTGTTTATTATTTTAATTTAATTATAATTGATAATTGTAATTTTATGTAATTATAAAAACAAAAATATAAAATCAAATAAGAATAAAAGAAATAAAAAGTGGTGGGGTAGAGTGTTGAATGAAAAACCATTGGAGAGGGTAAAAGTTGAATGAGTGTTGAATAAGAGAGAAAAAATGATGTGGAGTGTTAGGAATTGAAAAAGTAGGTGTTGAATGGTGTTGAAAGAAAAAATCATTGTAGATGGTCTTAGGAGGCACGGACAACAATGGCTTGGTCACAGATCTAAATAAATACTCGTAGTCATGTATCACAATTCAGCAAGTTTTTTATTCAATGATCAACTTTACTAGAAATTCCGCTTTAATTTGAGAGTAAGCTTCAGATAATGGATATCTCTAAATGCTCCAATCCTCTTCCAATGATTCCTTGCCTTTCGTAACATTCTAAAGATCCACCCTTGATGACTTGTAATACATGGCAATGGGTGCTTGTGTTCAACATGAGTTCCATGCTTGACATTCTCTGTTGGAATGTCCATTCAGCGCCATCAACATATTGAATATCTCCTTGCCAAGGTCACCCATAATCATGGTGAACGATAGCTCTCTAAGTAGTTTTGAAATTTGGTTTTCAAAATATACGCTACATTTTTTGGATTCGACGTTATGATTTGGTTGAGGGCATGTATTTTTATTGTTCCCGTTTGTGCTTTGTTGAGAAGGAAAGCATACCAATGGCAATCACCGAGATTGAGATTGGTGAATCTCTGAGGAAAGTTCATCATTATATAGTTGAAACAAATGTTGCACTTGCAACATGGTTTTAATATGAACATGAAAATGAAGAATAAGAAAACGAAAAAGAGGAATATGAAGGTTAAGAGATTCACTTGAAGTTATAAATTTGGGTGTCAGCTTAGCATTAAAGGAAGTCAGTGTTCATATGCTAATTAACCCCAATGAATTGCTACTCATTTGTCGAGTTAAGATCCTCTAATTTCTCTCCATTTATGATCTTCTATATTTCTTCTATTTAAAAAGATAAAGATACAAAAAAGTTTTTTAAAAAATATAAAATAATTAATGATGGTGGAACTCACTTAAATGTATGACTCATTGTTTATGTGTCTATCTCTTCCCAAATTACATACCCCATTCATTTTGTCAAATAGAGAATATCATTACCCTCATTTGTTGAGTCCGGGTATGCTCTATTTATCATTTGCTCCATTTAGTCCATTTAGCATTTGGATGCATGACATGTGTCAAAAAAACAATGAAGGGTTCAGATTTAAAGTTAAAAAATAAGTATTTGCTTGATTAAAAAATGAAATCTCTCT
>Ga0315915_1002083_pt1 | contig 24939 bp, 7 predicted proteins | sample MpolbnodulesMG_FD_207738 | JGI IMG/M metagenome (GOLD analysis project Ga0315915, IMG submission 207738) | Medicago polymorpha root nodule microbial communities from Los Angeles, California, United States - branched nodules | ecosystem: Host-associated > Plants > Roots > Nodule | place: USA...
CCATACCTAAAGCTAACATCATATAACCCAATTGAGACATTGTAGAATAGGCCAAATTTTTCTTAATATCTTTTTGAGCAATAGCTAAAGTAGCTCCTAATACTACTGTTATTATACCTATCAAAGATCATAGAGCCATTTTATTTGCACAAGTTATTAACAAAAATAACATATATGTATTCTATACTGATTTATGGGGCAGACATTACAAGCTCTTCTAATTTTTGACACCTGTTATTACTATTATTACTCAATGTCATATCATATGCTATTATATTTATACAAGTTATGCATGTTGTCCAAATTATTGTCTTTGAATGATAAAATAATGTTAGGCCTATGTCACTCGCAGCTTCCATAAGTCACAAGACTCTAGAACAATGAAGGTTACTATTACAAAGATCAAAATTTGCCGGAATCACTTTTTCCCTTGAATGGATTGTTTCCCAACTTGATTTATGGCTATTTCTCACATTCTGTTCTTATTTACCAAATTGGTTTTTTCTTCATGTGGCTCCCTGATAAGTTTCGTAGTATTGATTCAATAAAGTAGGCAAGGAAGCTAGTCTTATCTGAGACATCAATCACCCGCCAGATAACAATGTGAATAAGTGAGGGTCCATTAAATTTGACATTTAGGGGAAGAAGTTATGTCTGAACTGTTGAGAGACCATAAAGAAATGTCCTTATGGGTTTACCATATCAATTATCATAGGTGGATCGATTTGGGAAGCAAGTGTATAGTGGGTCACCATTAACCTTGTAGGTAACATGCACTGCTTTATTGCCTGCCTTTAGACAATTTACGCACGGTTCTTGATCAGGTGGTGGTCCAAATTTTGCCGTAGATCAATATTTGGATTACATGCTTTCTTTCTATGATAATATAGTATATTCTATTTATTTCTTGACTATTCTTTATCTTGGTTGATGATGGTAAGGCACATTTAAAAGTCACTGGACTATTCTTTATCAACATAATTGCTAAAATATAACAAACATAATTACTAAGAAAAAATACTATTATTTTTAAAATCTAGACTAAAAATATATAAATGGCTTGACATTTGGTAAATTTGTTAAAATAATTAGATGAGTATCTAACACGTTAACCCGTGTTTAGGGTCATTTTAGTCCCTGATTCTGCACCTCGCTGTCACATAGGTCCCTGACTCAGAATTAAATACAAAGAAGTCCCTGACTCTGCACTTCCATTTTATCACTTTAGTCCCCGACGTTAAATAATTCTGTTAAGTGTGTTACATGGACTAAAGTGAAAGTAAAAAATGGTCACATTAGTCCCTGAATCAAAAGTCAATATCCCCAACTTAAATTTCAAATCCCTAAATGTCATCCTTAAATCCCTAAAAAAAAATATACACAAATATGTGACTTTTTTCTCTTGTCAAACAAAAAATGTGACTTTTTTCTAAACATTGTAGACTTTTTTTCTTGAGATGTATTGAATATTGTATGTTCTATAGATTGTATTGAAAGTCTTATGTATTTTTATTTTTATTTTTATGTTTAACGGTAAAACTTTGTCCACAGTATTAAACAACCAATTGTGTAAAAAAAAATTATGCTGATATTATTAATCTCTATTTTTTTAATTTAAATAAAAGAACGCTATATTTTGATAAAAACAAAAAAAAAGTTATATTAATATTGTCAAATAAGATAATAAATTACGGATTTGAGATTTTCAATTTAAGGGATTTAGGGATGACATTTAGGGATTTGAGATTTAGAGATTTAAGGATTTGAGATTTAAGCTGGGGATGTTGATTTTTGGTTCAAGGACTAAAATGACAATTTTCTACTTTCACTTTAGTCCATGTGACACACTTAACATAATTATTTAACGTTAGGGACTAAAGTGATAACGAAAGTGCAGAGTCAGAGACTTCTTTGCATTTAATCCTGAATCTGAAACCTATGTAACAGCGATGTGTAGAGTCAGAGACTAAAATTACCATTCGCTGGAAGAAAAATTGAGGTATCAATGTCACAAGTCACACATAGGCTTGGTTTTCAAGAAAAATAGAAATGAAATAAAAATAAAAATGTCACAAGTCACACTTAGGCTTAGTTTTAAATATTTTAAGTGGATTTTAATTAGCTTGACACAAACTCTTATTAGCGGTAAACTACTATCTACAGACGCTTATTAGTGGTAGGCACTAACTGGTAACCCCATGTGAGCGTGGAACATAAAGTTTCAGATTAAAAGGGTGATGGAAGGAAGACTTGAAAAGCAAACTCAAATCACATATACATGTCTATTGTCTAATCCAATATTGACCGATAATTTTTATGAGTGTGAAGATTGGATTTAAGTGTTCACCATGCAAACTCAATTATAAATTAAAAAATTACATATTTTCACATTTATCAAGGGAATTAGTTGATGTTTTTGTTTAAAAAAGATGATAGTCAAGTATATTTAATTTTATTGTTTCTACATAATGGTAATTTTTGATAACACTTACCGATTAATTTAAGGGCAATTTCAAAATTATATTAATGATTGGCATAGATGATTGCGAGTTCAACAAATTTGAGTGTTTTTGTTATATAATATAGATGATGTGTTCACCAACAATGAATTGGTTTAAGTGGTAAGAGACTTGGTCTCCTTAAGCACATGTTTATAGGTTTTATTTTAACTCGTGTATGTAAAAAATCAAATTGAGAGAGGAGAACCAACATGTTTTTCGAGAGATTATCACCGCTTAACAACATTGAAAACATTGTATCAATTGTCATGGTAATCTGAACAAAAATATAGATGATGTTTCGTAACAAAAAAGTTATAGATGACGTGTAGTAAACCCACGCCAATAACCAACTCATTTTGAATTTACTTTGAATATTGCAATTTTTTATCAATTAAAATGAAACTAATGATTATTTTAAAACAACCGTTTTTAAATGCACTTTATTTTGGCCAATAATCACTTGTTTTAAAACAACCGTTTTTAAATGCACTTTATTTTGGCCAATAATCACCTGTGAGTCGTGACTTATTCATTCTAATGACTGACATATTAACTCAATACTCAATTTAACAAGGCATGTAAATAAAATATCAAACTACAAACTAAGATAATCGAAAAGAATGGTCATAGTTTGAAGGAAGCATGAAGATAACGACATCTCACGAGTGATTAATTGGTTGCCTATCTTATGGAGAAGGATCTGGAAGCAAACATGCCGTGACAAAATCTTTTATTTTTTCCGATCCTGTTTGGGATATTGTGAACATTCTTTTTCAATTGGAATTCCAACATTGGTTGGTCGAGTTGTAAAAATTTAATCCCTTTTATTAGACTCTATGGTGTTGTTGTCCTCGTAAATTTAACTTAGTTGGTAAAGACAATACATAATATATACAAGGTATAAGGTTCAAATCCCCCGGCCACCACAAAAAAAGACTAACTCGTTGTTGGTGTCGGAATAAAATGATGACTTCCTATATTAGAATTGTTCATGTGAAACTTCAAAGAAAAATGGTATAGATTTAGTGCATATTTAAGTTGACTTAAGTGAAATTCAAAAGTTATTTTTTATGATTCATATTTTCTAATAAGTGGATAGATGCTCAAGCATAATGAATTGGAATGCTCTTGTGAAGTTCAAAATATTTAAACATATACTAATAAGTCATAATACACACTGTCCTCGTGAGCTTAGCTCAGTTGATATGGACAATGCATAATATATGCAAGGTTCGGGGTTCGAACCCCGACTACCACAAAAAAATGGTCATAATACACAGTAATAAATATTATCACTGTATACAAATTAAATTGTTAAAAATATCAAACAGATGAAAGATTTATTTACACTCATTCTATGCCATAACGATTACTGTGTGTATAAGTAAGTTATGATATGTTCATATTTTATTTTCAATTAATTTCCGTAAGCTTTTCAAAAGAGCTTAGAGTATCTCAAATGATTGAACATAACGCATTTAAATGTATTCAACTCAACTTGTGGGTTTACAATGGCAAATGGACTTCAAATTTTTGCTCTAATAATATAATTCTGAACAACTTAAAATTTATCTTACAGTTAAGTCGCACAATTAACCAAACATTTAAACCATACAAATGTAGTCCTGTGAACAACTCAGTTGGTAGAAACATTGCATAATATATATAAAGATTGGAGTTCGAATCGAGTTTCTCCACTTACTCATCTTAAATGTGAATTTGTTGCCACTAAACTACTTGGACAAAAACCCGTAGAGTTGTAACAATCAATTTTAAAGAAGAACTGCTCTTACGAATCTACCTTGGTCAACTTTACATAATACCGTTTAGCAAGAAAATGTTAAATCAAAGGATTTAGGAGAAGAAATGATGTAGTATATCTTACAATAGAAAAGAAAATCTAGACTAACAATAGAGTAATGCCTCATTCACGAGGTTTAGGTTTTTTTTGGGGTTTTGGAGGGAAACAGAGGATATGACTTTGGGATTGGAAAATATAGGAAAAAAATTATGAAATCTTTCAAATTTTTTAATAAATTTTTTTTGTTAGAGAATGATAAATTAATAGTTATGATTAGTATATTTTTAATTTTTAGAATACTGTAACAATATAGATTTAATTTAAAAAATTCATATAAACCCTAAAAAATCCTTCTTCAATACAATTTTGAGTTCCCCTAAATGAGGGGAATTTTGTATTATTATGAAGAACAGTAAATCCCCAAAATTTTCTATTTCTTTCACTTACTTCTTCATTTTTCTAAAGTTCTTCCCTCCTCACTCTCCAAACTCGCAAACAAAGCCCAAAAGAATAAACTATTAATTTAGTACTTAAATTATCAATCTCTCCGATTTAGTTTCTAAATTATATAAATATAAAGTAATGGTTAAAGTATAGTCAATTTAGTTAAAGTTATTAAGATGTTAGAGACTAATATTAACTGATTTTCTCATACTTCAGTGATTAAATTGACAAATTTTTATATACTATAGAGATTACTTATTATATTTGTGTAGCTAGGGACTAAAATAAAGAAGGAGATAATTTAATGACGAAATTGATAGTTAATTCAAATTTTAAGTGTGCAAGAAAGTCTTTCTTTTTCTTGTTTGTCACAAGCTTCCACCCCAACCACATAAAAAATGAATGGAAATATGGCTAAACCAGAGAAAGTTTTTCACACCATTCATCATCTATGGCTCTTCTTCCATCTTCATCTTCTTCTTCTTCTCCCCTGAAAACTATCTACCATACCTCATTCCAACTTTGTCGTCCTTACCTTCAACTTCCTCAATTGAACCCCATCACTTTTAGTCCACCATGTTTCATCCCCTTGACTCATTCAAAGCAGCAACTGAACTTTAGAAGCACCAACTCTAACCCCTTTGTTGTTTCATACAGGTATTTCACTAAAGAAGATGAAGAAGACGACGACGAAGAAGAGCACAGCTTTGATGAAGCAGTGACTCTATTTAATGGTGGAGAGTACTACAAATGTCATGACTATCTTGAATCCCTTTGGCACAATGCTGAAGAGCCATCAAGAACACTAATTCATGGAATACTGCAATGTGCAGTTGGATTTCATCACCTATTCAATCAGGTTTTCCGTATTGTCATTAGTTTTCATTTTATTTTTAGTGGTATGGTTTTATTTGGATTATGTGTTATTGTTCAAATTAAATAAAATCTGTTCATGTGCTGAATATAGAATCATAAAGGAGCTATGATGGAGTTAGGGGAGGGATTATGTAAACTGAGGAAGATGGATTTTCCTAATGGACCGTTTCTTAAGTTTGAGAAAGATATTTCAGCAGTTTTGGAATTTATCTACCAGACACAGATAGAGTTAGCTGCATGTGAGTAATTCCAATCTTGAAATGTTATGTGTCATATGATACATGCAAATTGTATCTTAATCCGACTCAAAATTGAACTCAATGAATACAAATCATTATCAAAATTGTAGCATGAAATCACAATCTAAAGTTCATGTACCTTACCTGGTAGGCTGGTACCATTCAAGATTAGATTTAATTCACAAATGTTATGATTGGTTTAGGAGAAATTACATTTTTTTTTAACTTGAATTTGAGCAGGTAGTGATGATATTTGCGTTGCAATGGATCAATCAGAAAGATCCTATCAACTTATGGGAGAATATGCTGCAGGGAAGCGTGTATACGATCTAGAACTTGGTCGTGATGCATCAGTGTACATTGTATTCTGCCCTCAAGGGTCTAATGGTGACACTGAAGCTCCAAGGGCAAAGCTTCCCAGGCTTAATGCTACCTCAGAACATCTTATAGAATATGAATACAAGTAAATGAATGACTTTATTCTTCACTTCTATTACAGATTACCTACTGTATAAAATCGTCAAGGATCACATGCTGGGAAGAGTCTTCTTGAGCAAGCATCGCAGAATGGAATCCTGAAGTAGTAGCCACCATATACTAAACTTTCGTGTTTTGTAATGATCTACAAATTTTTTTTTATATTTATCAGGAGGATTAAACTTCATAAATCCAAACATTTTCCATTGATTTTGTAGATTTAGACCAATAAAACACAAGTACTGATTGAAAGTTGAATAATAACTAAACTAATGTCTTAATAAATGGCATCAATAATGTCATGTCGAAATTGTCAGGTTGACAGTTAGGAAAGGGAATGCAAAATGGTAGCATCAACTCAAACAAAATTGATGTCTCAAATGAACAAAACTACTTCCTTTTGTTATTATGATCACTAGGCCAATGATTTTAACAATTAAGCAGCTATCACCATTCACTAATTCAGCTTCAAGCTCACATATCTAAGTCAATTTGGAGGAGATGGAAATATTGATACGGACAACCATATCAGCGTTATGAAATGATATAGTTTTGGTTGAAATCAGAGAAAATTGCCAATAATTATAGTCAACTGAAAGTAGAAGAAGACAGCATTGTTAATCAAAATATGATTGCATGATTAGAATAAATGCTTAAGTATTATGTGATAGGGTTGTTCATGTTCCAAACATTGCCAGCCTTTCTTGTGATATTAAGATAATACCTTCTCTTTTTCATTCGATCACTTAAAACATTATTAGTTTTAGCAGCCTCTACACCAGTATACTAACAAAAGCAGATATAATTGAAGATATATTAGAAACCAAATAACCCTCCGTAACATAATATAAGCAAAAAAGTACATATTCTACTACAGAGGGAATACATGGTATGCATAAACAAATCCAAACATGGCACAGACGTACATGCATATATACATACAAGACAGAGTAAGAGACCTGAATATCCTTGCTTCTTCCTCAATAAGAAACAGTCTGATGATTATATTTTTCTACAGGCTTGAGGAGGTCCGACAGCGAAAGCGAAAATATAAAAACTGCAATAAAATCTAAAAACATATATTAAGGTTGACATATTTCTAGGAGTCAAAAGGTGGTTTGAGGGAGGAACATAGAGATTAGAGTGATAAGAAGGTCATGGGTTCAACTTCCCCCTCTAACAAAAATAGCAACTAACTACTATTATTGGCCATTAAAAAAATATAGACATATTTCTTCTGAATGCTAACTTTCTGCACACGGTTCAATAGGAACCTCATATACATGTTATCTATCATTTCACTATTATTATTTTCTTTAATTCGATGGTATAGTCGTATTATCTTTTCTTTTCAGTTAAAGAGTGATGTTCCTTAAATCTTGCGTACTTAGATTGCTTCCTTCCTCAGTGTCTATAACCAGAATTATTATTAGTTCATATGAAAATGGAGGAAACTATATTTTACTGTCTAAGAGGCCTGTGGAAATCAACACATAACTTTTTAAGTTGATAAGCTAAACTCGAAGGCTATCCATGCTGACCCTACATATAACTTAAACTATGCAGAATCCCCTTTTCTTTTGCAAGAATAATTTGATTGAAGATAAATATATAAAATTAAAAGGATACGAAAAAATCAAGCAGGACACATCCTCCTGCATCTACCAGCCATGGTAGATTTGGTCCGATTGTTGACCAATCCAAGCTGCACACAAGTATGCTACATAAAAAGATAAAGTACACGATCATTTAATACAAGTGATAATTTCACACCTTTGCCTTATTTTGGCAAAAGTCACTTTGGTGCCAAAACTTAAAATAGAGAAGATAATATGAAGCAGATGCATACCTTGCAACATAAGTGGTGTTCCCAATTAAAGCAAAGAGAAACATCAAAGGATTGAGGCCCTACAAATCATAAAAGACTTCAAACTCTTCCCTGTATGCATGAATACCACTTTGTGCAACTAGAAATAAAATATCTTTTACTGATAAATCTCATAAAGGTGAATGCGGTGAAGGGATTTTAAGTTGCTAATGATAAACAGAAATAAATAAAGGATCACAGCTTTAATAGTTAAAGTTCCTGACCTCAGCATGTCCTCTTCTGATCTGCAAAATTGTTGAGATAGACGTCAATATAAACTGCTTATAAGATGACATGGAGTTTTTCAAATATATAGCGCACATTTCCTAGTTTAACGAATAACAGGCTATAAAAGGATGTGATGAATGACTACAGTCCATTACCAGTTCAACAATAATATCATGTAACATAATTTTTATCTGTAGTCCATACTAAGCTATCGGAATGTAAGTATATAACTTACATTCAAAAATATTTGAGGCATTCTTCCACCCAAATATACAACTGTCATTGCCCAACCAAGGAAGGTCCCAATGCTACTTGTTCCTGATGCACCATTTTCCATAAGATGATCCCCACTAACCTGCAATTGCTGCAAGCATTGATGACAAATACTGCATAAAGTATTTCATTTTATTTTTGTTTTGACATGGTTGATTGTTTGATAGAAAATAACACTCATGAACCAATTATTCGAAAAGCTCAAGTTGTTGGTTATTTATTTGGTTAAAAGCTGTTGGGTAAGAGTACATGAATGTTTTATATCTGACATACCCCCTAATGCAAAAGTGTTTGGGTTTAAGCATGGACTATGCACTGACAGATCGTACCTTATGACAAAATTTAACTCTTCTTTATAACAATGATGGTAACAACGATCAAACTTTATACAATGTGCGTAGAGGCTTGGTATTATCTTGGAGTAACTTAGATTATCTCATAGGAATTATTCTTATCATAGTATTATCTTTTAAGATTAGTTTCCACATTTTTTAGTTATCATCATTATTCGTTACCTTAATTAGGACTTGGAGTTTTATATTAGTATAAATAAGGGATAGTACTTGGTCTTTTTCACATTATCAAATAATCATCAATCATACCTGTAAAAGCTTCCGTCCAACATACACCACAAATTGTTGTCCTGGATTTGAGACCAAGGGATTAATTCTTTTCTCTAGTGATTTATGCAGATTGATAACACCAAGAAAAGTTAATGTGGACACCTGAGTAAATACTAGATGCAATTAGATTTCGATGCTAACAACGCCATAAACATAAACAAAGTAGTCATATCACTAGAATGTTTACCACACATAGAGTAGACTTGATCTTCAAACTTGGGTCAGATTGTGTGGCAACATCTGGACTACGCAAGCTCTTTTCTATAGAATCCAAAAAAGGAGAAGTAGGTGACATTCTTTGGGCTATGATGGACCCTGCTGTTGGCGTATGACTCTTGGACAGAGATCTTGCTGACCTAATGAATTCAAAACATCAATGAGTATTTCCAAAATGTAGAGAAACCAAAGCTCACTAGAAATTTTGTGTAGACTCAGCAAGCCCACACAGAAAGAAGACAGATCTTAGTGAATCGTCAATATTTTGATAAAGAAAGCTTTCAAAGGTAAAAAAATTGGTGAGAAATCCAGAAGATTTCAATCAAGAGAAACAGGAGAAAAATTGAGTAATGTTATTCTGACAAACACTTTTTGCGCAAGTTCAATACTTTATTTTAGTGAAGTACCTTTTTGGTCTCTAATAATTAGGTTGGCGTCAATCCAGTTCCTAAAAATGAGCTCCTCGAGTCTTATTTGTTTATGACTAAAGCAAGGGTTATTGCCAGTTTCAGGAGAACACAATAAGCTTGTCGTCAAACTGGAAGGCTAAACATACCAAACACTAATTTTTTTACAGTTTTATAACATTGAAAATAAGTGCATTTTAAACTGACAACTTTTTGATGAAGTGAATTGAAGTTTATTTATATACTGCTGAAGATTGAGGAACAATCGGATATTTTCTTCATACTAAACACATCAGAAGCTAGAGCACAATAATGCATTATGAACAGATTTAATGAGAAAGATTTATTACTGGTAGAATAATTCTTCTCTTCCGGTATATATACTTGGAAGGTGTACTGGAAGAGGAATAGGAGAACTCAGACCAGTGCCTCTACTGAAATCATCAAATTGGTGACTCTGTTCAGCATCACTACCTTTTTCCACTTGTCCAGCTTTTGTTGGAGTCTCAACCTGCTCATTCACAGAATGATAGAATACAGATGAAAATATTGTATTAGGCGATTCGAGTTTACTGAATGTATCTCAACTTGTTTGTCTAGAATTGCTCACAAACTTTCTTAAAATTAACTGTAATTCTGAGTGTATGTATGACTTTTTCTCTGTCGACCTAATATGGTCAAATATAGTCCCAAGAGAAAGAGAAGAAAACTGCATACAAAACTCTTGGCAGGTATTTCGAACCATATTTTTCATAAAATTCAATTTTATTACAGTAACTAGGAAAATATTTAAGTTCTTTCTCGTTACTTAAATGATATGGATCATCTTCATCTGTAGTATACCACATGCAAAATAGCTACTTAGTATTACTCTTTGGGAATAACATCCAAGGTCATATGATTCTTATCTACTCACACAGTTAGAATTGGTGTGGATAACCAAGTTTCACAAATGATAAATAAATATGCAAATCGAGCAGACAATGGTACCACATAAATAAAATTAATTTAACTTTATGCACATTCAATATGGTACTTTGACTCCCAAAGCTACACAGACATGCTGCTTCTGTTCAATATGGAGCTTGAGCTTTCAGTTTGTTCCCCATTTAAACAGAACTCTGGGCTATTATACACCACACGTATTAGTTACATAATTTTCAAGATCCTGTCATTCCAAGGTTAGCTTCACTCCGCACTTAAAAAACATTATCATATTCCGTCTATTTGTTCTCTACGTGTATTCACAACTCCTAAGAAATATGAACTTCACTAATTGAAGGAGGGAGATATACTGTTTGAAATTTTGGAAAGCGATTATAATCAACAGACATATACAAGTTAAAAAGATCATATGAATTATGAAGCATAAGTAGAGGGATAGGAGTTTGTACCTTGAGCAGTCTCTTGTATTGTGATCGGGGATATATGTATCCATAGTAAATGGCTTGTGAACCAAGCACAACAGTTATAATTGTATACAGCTGCATATCAATACATCAGTAAAAAGGTAACATCACACCGGCAAACTGAGAATGGGAAATCCAGATAACAATAACGATTTCCTAGGTACCATAAGCCATCAGTCTTAAGCAAGAGTCCTTACCACTGCCATATAAAATTGAGTTGGGAGCTGCATAAAGAATTAAAAGGAATTGTTAAGCACACCCTTATTAATTTTGAGAATCAACAATTACATATTGGCATATGTTACAAAGTTCAATATGAATATACTGTAAAGGCTAAAGGGTATCTGTTTGGAAGAATAAATGGAAAACAAACAAAATAGGTAGTTTTGAGTTTTGACAGCAAGATCAGTAACGTTAAATAAGGGGAGGTACAGGTAGAGGAACCATTATGATTTGTTATCATTTGAAAAGGATAAGCCCCGGAGGAGAATTTGGTCCTTAGGTTCTATGTCCGTAATTCAACAAACACTACTGAGCACTCTTTCTCCTTTCCTTCTCTCTCTCTCTCTCCCTCCCTCTCTCTCTCTCTCTCTCTCTCTCTCTCTCATCTTTCTCTCTTAAAACTCAAAGGTTGTAGAGGGTTTTCAAGGAGTTAGTAGAGTTTTCATGGTTCTCTTCACTTAAGAACTCAGAATCATTAACAGTTAAAGGTAACATTCAAGAAACTTTATAATAAAACTCACTTTCTCATTGAGAACACTTTACCAAAGCAGTAACATATTTAGTGATTCAAGTAGGAATCAGTTGTTGGAGAATTACATGTCCAATCCTTGTCGCTGGGTTGTTCGACAGTATAAGACAACAACAAACAAGCCTTATTCCACTAAATGGGGTCGGCTATATTGGTCAAATTACGCCATAATGTTCTATCATAAACCATATTTCGATCCGACTCATTCATCTCTAGAACTTCCTTAACAGTTTCTCTTATAGTTTTTCTAGATTTTCCTTTGCCTCTAGTGATCTGACTATCCTCCATCTAATTTTCTTTCCTTACTACAAAATCTTCAAGTCTTTTTTCTAAATGCCCAAACCACCAAACCAGTTCAACAGTACAATGATATGTATATTTTTTTCATGAAATAAAATGTTATGAATTTTGATAATGGAATAAGTAACAGCGAATTTCAAAGATAGCTCGTAAGACTTAAGAGGCAAGCTACTTAAATATTTAAGACACGAGAGAGACACTCACAGTTGCAGGTTCCAGAATGCACCCAAACAGGTTGAATAGATCTCTGCAGTGCATAAATAAGCTGTATCAAAATAGTGAATGAACCATGCTAGGAGACTAGGGTCAGTAGTGCATCATTAAAAAATGAGATTAAAACGTTCATAGATGAGATTTTACGACAATTTCATAGAAAACCCATTCCGAATTTTTCACTTCCATTTTAAGAGAACACCAAACTGATTCCTACAGCATATACTTCCATTCAACGACATCCCTTAACTGAATCTAAAGCCTAAACAGTTGTTGCAGATAAAACTGAATAGTTAGCAACCAATTATCTAAGAATAAACCATTTCCTAAACTATCATTCTATATAGTCCCTAAAGTATTTACAAATAATATGCACAGTCCATAAAGTACATTAAAACTGTTAATTTAGTCTCCAAATTATATGAAAATTCGTCACGTTAATCCTTAACATCTAAATTGACAGATTTTATATACTTTAGGGACCGAATCAGATAAGATAAACACAATAAAAAGCTGACTTACCCAATAATCCAAGTGATCAAGAAAGTAGCGGAGAGGCCATCGGTAGATTTAGCTCGGTAGTTAGTGATTATTTGAGGAATCTCGGCAACAACCCAAATAACAACACTTACTAAACCTAAGGTGTAAGAAGCTGTTTCCCTATCAAAGACCCCCATTGCATCAAATAAAATGATATCTACAATCAAGAAATGAAATAGCAAAAAATCAGCAATAATTCAATTCTTTTTGATGTGCATGTTTTCATGTTATGATTAAATCCAAAATTGTGAATGCAACAATTCAATTATTGATTGAATGATTGAATTCACGTTCACAAGAAGAACACATGCAAAGAAAAACGGATAGTACATGTGATTGTGAATATTGTAACATGCAGTGCAGTCACAAAAACAAGAATCGTTCTTACCTTCTTCTGCTTCACACGGTGTAATACATTTCCAAAATTGAAATGCAATATAAGCAACAAATGATTAAAAGATTAATTCATGATATCTGTTACGTCTTTATATCTATATGTCTATATCAAATACCTTTCATATCTTTAATCTTTTGTTACGTCTCCAAATTGTGATGTCACAATCGAGAATACAACCTCATTAAATTACAAATATTGTTGTTCAAATTAAATTTTGATACAAGTTGGGTTCAAAAAAAATAAAAATAAAAATTGTAACGTGTGTCCTCAAATATAAAAGTAGGCACATAACTCTCTATTTTATATTCATTAATTTGTCGATTTAGGAAGCAAGTATACGATATACTTTAATTTATTAATTTATGAGTATACATGGAAGCTCTTTTTTTATTTTTTATTTTATTTTTTATAAGATATCTTTTAAATTTTCAAATGAATCAATTGTTTATTTACTATGATACTCTTTTTTACTTTTTTTAGGGATTTACTATGATACTTTTAATTATGTTACATTTTTTTTTTTGTAATATGTAATAAACTAGTGTTAACCCGGGTGATAAACTGTTATTTTTCAATCTCGAATTGTTTTATTCTTTTTATTTATTGATGAAAAGCATCTACGCACCGTGAATTTTTAAATATGTCAGTTTTTTTTTGTTAAAAATAATGTTAGTATTTTTTTACAGCAATGATGACAAATATGTGTCGCATGTTTTTATGTTTATCAGTGGTAAATATATGGTCCGTGTTTTTATGTATAAATGAAAAATATATTTATGGGTTTCAGATCATCGTCTATGAAGCGCCACAACGGTTGTCCTTTCAGAGGTGTGTGTTGATTCTATTGTGGTCGCTGGTTTCGTTCAACGTCGTCGTTGTCTTATAGAGTTATGGTGTTGACGCGATTATGAGTTAGTCTCGGTCTGGTTTTTGCTATTTTATTTTCATTTTTGTTTATTGGCGTTTGTTTTCGTTTTATTTCGTGGAAATGAAGATGGGTGGTGACTTTGTCTGAAAATCCTGAATCTGGTTTTCTGGATTGAAGGTATGAGTTATTTAGTTCTGACGTTGTTCTGTTGGATGCATATCTCGATTCAACATGACTGGTTTTATCTTGATGTTGCTCGAAAGAGGTAGGTGCATAGATGCTCCGTGTTGACGGTAGTAGTAGTTCATCATACCTAAAATATATATTGTATCCGTCGTGGTTACTTCTTGCATCGTTGGTGGACAATGGTAGATTTGTGTCGTTTGTTCATCCCTTGATCTGGACTGCGACTGAAGTTTCAAGACCACTGCGACTTTGTGGATTAGGTTCGTAATTGGTTGTTTTGACTCAAAAGGGCGTTTCTTGTCTTCTGATACTTTGAAGATAGTTGTTGGAACTTGAGTCGTTTCTGTGTTGGCAGACGATCGATGGATTGTCGCGCCCGTACGTGGGTTCGCTGGATTGTACGTGGTAATGGTTCTTTAAGACTGTTATCTTTTATTACCATTTTTGTACTGAATTATTGAGTTTTGTACTTGTCCCGTATTTTTTCCTATTTTTCAATGACAAACATATAGTTTTATTGAAAAATAATAGTCTCTTGTTTATTTCAAAGATATCAATTATTATTGAAAAATGCTTTCCCTCGATGTTTTTTTTAATATTTATCGGTGATGATATTTATCTCGTATTTTTTAGTTTTTTATTTTGACAAAAAAAAAATTCATATGCAAAAATCAATGTAGTCATTTGAGATTGTAATTTTTCAATCAATGCAAAATATATCTTATAAATAAATAAAAATTGCGGATTTAATAAACTATAATTCTAGTTTTTTAATTTTGAAATTATGTCAATTTATAATTATTTATTTAGATTATTTTTCAAAATTTTGTTGTTGGAGATTTTTATTTGATTGTTGGTTATACTTTGTTACTTTAGTATGTCATAAATGATGTCATTAAAAAAAAAAAGTTTGTCTTAAATGGTGTAATTGGACTATGACTTCTATGATTCAACCTTACATTGCCACATGTAACTTTTCTTTTAAATTTGATTTTGATATGCCATGTGTATTATTCATTTTAAACATTCTCAAATGTATGTACAGATGATATCATTTTGAAAACATTATCAAATTCTATATAGAGTAAATTTGTAATGAGTACTCGTGAACATAACCAAGTTAACAAGAACAATACATTGTTCTATGAAGGAGTCTGAGTTCACACCCATACACCTCGCTTATTTACTTAAAACGATCTGAACACCTCACTTATTCATCTTAAAAAGTGAATTATAGCCATTGGAGCCACTTGACTAAAAAAAATTGTAAAGACTTTTTCTACTCACTTCAAAAAAAATAAAATTCAATTACATCTAAATTTAATTAAAATTTATTAATAGTACTAAAATTTCCTTTGTTATCTAAATTTCTTAAAAGAAAACCTTCATCCATCACTCTAAATCTTCACCTTCACTCTCACAAGTATCTATGTATGTGTAACCAAGTTGCTTGGGCTCCAGTGGCAAGGAGCTCCTTTCAAGGACATACTCAGGGAATACCGGGTTCGATTCCCAGGAGAAACAATGCTTGACCAGTCCACATGCCTCTACGCACGAGCCGGATTAGTCGTCCACCTTTGACGGGTCGAAAACCGGTACAAAAGCCAAAAAAAAAAAAAAAAAATATTGTATAGCTAAGTGAATTTTGCTTCTTCTTTATGATTTTTCAATTATTTTTTCTGCAACTTTGATTTTTCTTTGAGTTTGGGTACCGTTCAGAAGTTCAGGTCTTGTGGTTAAAGTTTGTGATGCGAATGGAAAACAATGTACGATTTCGTTATTTAAGTTATCATACGACTCAAAACATTTTTTTTGAAGAACATGAGTTTACATGATTTAAGTATACTCAGTTTGCGAACTCTACCTGAATTTAAATAATGTGCAACATTTTCAAAACAGCTTACAAGAATTTCAATCAACTAGACCATTGACCCGTGCTCCGCACAGGTTTTACCGGCTGAAATGTACACACATAAGTAAAACATTATATAATAGGTCACAAATTTACTTTAAAAGAACAACTACAACAAATAGCATACTATGGAAACAAATAGATAAATTCAACAAATACTAATATATTTAGTACGTACTTAGTAGATAATTAATACATTCTTTAAATAAATATAAGGTACTAACATATAATTAAGACAACATATCAAACGTTACAAAATACTTCTCTATATACAACGTTAGAAGTCAGGTCGCTATCTTGAGCATCTTCATCTGCAATAAGCATCTTCTACCCATTTCTAGAAGTAACTCTATATATTGCAACATAAAGCTGGCCGTGTGAAAAAAATAGTACTTGGCAACTATATGCCAACATTCTTTAAAGATTGGGCCTGACTTTTGTTAATGGTCATGGCGAATGGAACTTATTTTCCATCAACTTGCTCAATCTTCACACGAACCATATTCACCGGCTTTGTTATAGACGCCTCGCCAATCTCAGCTCCAATATCATCAAGGGACTCAACACTGTCCGTTTGGCGCTTGGATCCCAGTTCGCTACCCGGTGTTTCAAGCAAGTTAGCCGTGCTGCAAACATGTTGAACTTTGGTGGATAATCAACATCTTTGTTTGCCTATGTAGAAATCCGACAAATACCGCAATTATAAAATGACAGTATAAATGAATGTAGAGAAAGTTATATTATTTTACTATATACAATCAAGTAAGTTTTCATTCTCAAGAGGTTTGTGTATCCACGATGGTTCCTTGGACACTCCCATAAGTTTTCATCTGGTGATAATGTCAAACAGCATAATGAAATATAGGAAAAAACAAACATAACAGAAAGATTGAAATGAATAATTCTAACAAAGATTTTTAAAAAACATTGAAAAACACTACCTTTCTGAGACTGGAGCGCGAAATCAACAATAGTTCTGCAAGTAAACTCGTCAATTATTGCCATCTCTGTGCTAAACTTGATAGTTTTGTGGAATATGAATAACTGCACAAAGATTAGCTAAAGCAAACAGAGTTACACTCTTTAAACCAAACAATAACAATCAGATTTGTTTCTTTACCTTACAGCTTCGTTGCATATATAGGCATTAATGCAGTTAATGACAATTAATTGTTATTTAGTTGGGTCTACCTTATAATGTACCATTTGATGTGTAACTTCCAATGACTATCTTGACAAACACCAATGGTAATTGCATTTATTGAAGTAGTTGGAATAACAAAGGTCACATGTGCTCATTAGGAGGGAAATTCGAAATTCAAACCATGCACCAGCAATTAATGAGTTCTCATTAGCTTGCAAAGCACTCTTTGGTTAAGGACTTTGGAGGGAAATTAGCATAGCAATTAGGGCTAAGCAATTGCTTGACCTAATTAACTTTTAGAGTAAGTATGATTTAATAATTGTTTTTATTTTTCAAATGGCCATCGAAGAAGAAAATGTTGGCACAATTAGTAGTGACAAAGTGGAATCTGAAAATGCATAACTAATGCATTCTACGATTGTACTTATCACTGATAGAGTGTCTTTTACACATGGTGACTTGTTGCAATGGGCTAAAAAAAGTTGTGAAGGAAAATGAGAAAATTGCTGTTTACACTCTTTTGAAGGCTAAGAAATACCATAAAATAACGAATTTAACCCTAATTTTCTTCGACAGTTAACTACCTTCAGTTAAATTCCATCGACAGTTAACTGCTGATGAGGTTATTTTGATATTTTAATGGTATTTTTCAGCATCCTTTAACGTGGGAACACCATTTTTCAAAAAATGATGTTGTTGTGATCCATAGGTCTAAAATAGTCTCATCAAAACCAGGAACAAAGACAAAGCTGATCCTTGATTGTGAAAGAAGAAAAAATATAGGCCTTAAAAGAACTTTAAGCATAAGAGAGGTACATCACATGTACCAAAAAGTGTGAGTGTCCATTTAGATTGAGAGGAATACCTTCATGTGATTGTGAAAGATGAACTCTCAAAGTGAAATATGGTACTCACAACCACAATTTGTTGATCCTATTGATTGATCATTATTTTCTTGTTCAACTATCTCGTGAAATTTGGTGATCTCGGACGACTTGATTCTAATCTTAACTAAATACTCACAAATTAATATACTATTTTTTCAAAATGCTAAATTATATTTTTGGTTCCTTAAGTTAATTTTAAATTTCATTTGGTTTCTTAAGTTTTTTTCGTTTTATTTTGGTCCCTTAAATTGCAAATGTTAGACATTTAGTCCCTCAAATTTTTTCGTTTAATTTTGATCACTTAACTTACAAATATTAGATACTTTGATAATTTATGTTACAAAATTTAGACACTTTAGTCCTTCTTATCAGTGTCCAATATATCTTAATATTTACAACTTAAGTGACCAATGTGTTAAACGTTTATAACTAGAAGAAACTTGAGAGGCCAAATTGTATAACAGTTGGCGGTTGCAATTTAAAGGAACAAATTGAAACAAAACATATTTAAGGAACCAATGTAAAACTTAAAAATAACTTAAAGGATTAAAAATACCCTCTCTGTCTCAAAATAATAGTCGTTTAAAGTTTGTGCATTATTTTTAAGGAAATAATTAATTGTGTAGATTTCAATGGTGAAATTAATATCATTTACTAAAATACCTTATTAATTTTAGTTAGTGGAGTAGTTAATTTGGATGCAATTCAATAAATAAAGGTATAATAGTGGAAAAAATAAGGGTTAAATATGTTTTTAATCACCAAACACATAAAAATTCATATTTAATTCATGTTTTGTTAAAAAATTCTAATTTCTTTGGGAAGAGATAGTCATAATATTCTACCAATTTCTTGAAAATTTCATTAAAAAATATGAAGGCGAGACATGAGTCGACTAAAAAGTAAGGACGAAAAGTGAGGATTAAAAACTTTTGGGGTAACAAAATTTTTAGAGGGTCTAAAATGAAAAGTTGATATATTTATAGGAACGAAAACATATTTAACCCAAAAAATAATAAATGCTGCATTGATATTCTAAAGTGACAATTATTTCGAGAAAGAAAAAAAAAGGTTAAAGAGACAATTATTTTAAGACGGAGATATAATGAGTCTTGATAACCAGCTCCTGAGAGGGATTGGTTAAGGAATCCATAAATATATGTTTTTATCTTAGAAATATAAGTTGTTATTTTTGACTAAATGGTAATTATACTACTTTTTATAAAAAAAAAAAAGTTACTTGTTTTATTTGTTTAACTAATGCCCCTCTGGTTAGAATTCTCCAAATAGAATTTAGGTAAGAAATAACTATTTAATAAAAACTTACTTGTTTAAGATGTTTAAACCAATGCCCTTTGATTAGCATTCTCCAAATAAAATTTAGGCAAGAAATAACTAAACGAATTGAAGGAAAGAAAGAGTATTTAAAGAAATTTTATTTTTCTTAAAAGAACCCAATGATTGGACTAAAATATTAATAAGCTTCTTACGAAAATAATTTGACTTTTACTTTTTTCATCCTATCTACTTCAAACACGCCCTATAATTTTTACAAAAATGGCCATGAGATTTCAGATTATAAAATTCGAACATAGTTTGGATGTGTTCGGATTTTATAATCCAAAATATGCTTATATATATATATAATCAACAATCTTAATCTCTTCCATTTCAGCAGTTTTGAAGTTTGCTTTTAATGACAACCAAAAATCAAAGTAAAAAAATATTAAAATCCTGTCAAATAAAATCATAACAACACCACAATAAATTTTAAAAATTAAAATAAAACTAATGCAATTTTATTTTATTTTTTTGCATTTTTCTGAGAATATGAAAAATTTTAAAAAATAAAAAATGAGTCTAAATGATGAAATTTTGCATTTTGAGAGGCAGAGTCCCATAAGCCTAAAAATAGATTTTTCACTGAGATCAGTTAACAATGACCTAAAATAGAAGGATGACAGTTGGGAAGACTAGTTATCAATGTTACAAACCGACTCATAATTTGTGCTGATACAGTTCGAATTATATAATCCAAACTGTTTTTTCCTGAAAAAGTGTATTTAGGAGGTGTTCGGATCTTATAATCCGAAAAAAATAACCTTTTTTTTTGTTGAGGTTTTTAGATTATAAAATCCGAATTGATGAAAAACTCATTTTTTACCACATAACAAAGGAAAAACTCAATTCGGATTTTAAAATCTGAAAACCACACATCATTTTTTCGTAAAAAAAAAAAAATTTACACGAGAAATGAGTAGTGGATAAAGCCATACAATTTTTGACAGAACTTTGTTTACCGAACTCTAGATTAATATATATGACCCATTTTCCTTGAGATTGGGATATGGTTAAATGAAAAACAAAAAGATAGTGGTACTAAAAGGAACGATGCGTGCGGTAGAATTGGAAACGGGAAAAACATAACATAAACAAAATTGTTGACATATTTTTTAAATTACATATTATCTTGCAAAAAACGAAACTAGCGCAAATCACATTGGTTTGATTTGATTTTTTTTTTAAAAGTTAACCAAACCAAACCACATGTTTTTTCCTCTTGCGATTCAGTTGATTTTTAAGCTCAAAACCAAACTGCATCACAAACACCTCTAGCTGGTGTGATATAAAAGGGACAAGGCACGCGGAAGAATTGGAAACAGGGGAGATAAAATTAGAGCACTCACAAAGACATGAACACCGAACATGACACCGACATTACACGAATAATATTTTGAAAAAATGAGTTAACTGAATGTAATCATATGTATCGCTATTTGATATCGGTACATATTTGGACACCACACATGCCTTCTATCCGAAGTGTCGCTTATACTACTGAAATACTGTTTTAGTTCAGCTGAAGGAAAAAAACATACAGTCACACAGATGATTACTTACTGTTTAAAACCTGGAACATGGAAAGCATTGCTGCAAAGTCATTATTATGTGTATTATTTAAGCTGTGTCTTTGTACTGTTATGCTTGATTTTGTGTCACTAGCATCCATTTAACGTAATCTTCTCTTGTCTTAAGTGGACCATTTGCATTTGAGATGCTGATAAAAGAATGTTAAATCTCGATCAGTGAAAGATGAATTAACTCTTGGTAGACAATCTACTATATGATGTTTGGATTTGAAATTGTCTCTGAAGTTTTGTCCTGCATTCTTTTGTCACATTTGGTTTTACCTGTCTCAATATTACTATAATGGAGGGTTGAAATTTTGAGTTTTGACATTCCATCATCAAACCCTTGTCTGTCTAGATTAGGCTCAGTGTTAACTGACCTACAAGCATTTTGTCATATCTCATATGTTCATTTATTCCATAAGTTGTGTGACACTTCCCTACGAATAATATTATTGGCAGCCCTTCTTATAGAATCTTGATTTTTTTTTCATTTTGGAAATTTGGTATCCAGTTCAACGACCGATTAATCCCGGGGGACCAATTTCACCGTGGATCTTGAAATTTTTGTGTGGATGTCTGAAGTGTTTTTTCATCCATCATAAAAAAATGAAGGTTTTCTAACTCAATCAGAATCTGATTGTGGAAACGTTATCCTTGCGTTGTTAGTTAACAAGAGGGCATTGTCAGCGTAAATTAGATCAATACTAACCCTTATCTTTCTTGTTGTGAATTTCCTTTTTTCTTGTTTTTTATTTTTGCTGTTTTGCTGTTTTTGTTTTGTTAGTACACAGGAAAACTGAGGTTTGTGAAAAGAAACAAGCGGATCCAGTTCATCGACTCGTCACTAGGTGAGGATTTGATGAGAGTTTTAATAGCTCCGGTCTATTACAAATTTGTGCAAGTTTAAACCAAGTAACATCAAAAGGCATTGCTTCAAAGTTAGAGCTATCTTATGCTTCAACGTTTTACACCAGAAACTATCCCAAACACGTCCCTTGAAGATCAAAATACTTGTGATTTTCATGCCATAGTTATGGTGTCAAGAAAAGCATATATATAAATTGTAAAACAAAGCAAATATATACCATAAGAATAAATTCTACTTCCTTTTCTTTTATACAGAAAAAAGAAACAAAAATATGATTTCTTTTCGTGAAGGAAATGCTAAGAACTAACAACTTTACTTGATTTCATTTCCTATTATTGAATTCCACACATAAGTAAAGAATGAGAGAGTGACTACACTAAAGCATCTGATCTTTTTCTTTGGTCATACTTTGCTTCTGTGTTGAACAAAGTATTGGAATCTGATGAAGCTTTTTATATGTTTATATATATTAGCCCAACTTTATCATCTTCACCTATGTTGTATCATTCATTGTTCTGAATTTCTATAATATATACATTCTTTGAGTCCATTTCCTTTGAAGCATCTGTTCTTATTGGTAAGTGTTTGTTATTATTTATTTAATTATTCAATTTCATTATATATATAATATAACTAATTATGTAGTAAACTTAACCTACTGTCCAGTTTAATCTAAAATTTTGTAATTTATTGTGCATGTCAGTTGTCCACGACTGTAATTTCTTGTGCATCTCGTTTCTGATCTTGAAGTGCTGTGCTGCTTCAGGTAAGATTTTATATCAATTTTTTGCTTCTCATATATAATTTGTTTAATTTCTACTTAACATATTGTTGAATATTTCTTCAAGTATTAGGAAGTTAGGGTAGTTAACATTTTTTGTGTACATCAGTTGTCTAGGAGTTCAACTATCGTTCATTATAATCAGCATCCATTATTTATTTGTACTTTGTATTTTATTTCTTTTTTCCCTTTTTCAAATATTCATAAACTGTTTTATGTTTTTTAATTATAGTTTTAGAATTACATCTAATTTTATCAATATAATAGTAACAAAAAATGAGAGTAGGAATATTTTAAAAACTGAGTCAAATCAATCTCCATGGACTCGGATTTGGATTCCTTGATGTAGCTGCAGGAAGCAATTATAGATTTGGGTAGTCCCTTCTCAAATCAATGATTGTGATCATTTAGAATTTAATTTACTAACAATGTAATATGAACTGTCCAATTTCCGGTTAACGACCGCGTTGCAAAACTATGCGGGCTTACAATCCAAGTCTCATAGACTCTCATGTATTTCCAATCCACACAATGAATCAATCTCGTCTAGTCCAAATTTCGTAACACTACACATAACAATTTCCTCATTTGTAAAACCTAGATTAGAAGGCTGCCCAAATTTTTAACACCACTGCCCTAGATGCATGGCACACATGGATCTTAATTGTTACTGGCTTAGGCTATCTTGACAATGTAAACACGTAATCACAGAAAATTTAATTCAAAATAGGAAATAAGAAATCTATTAAAAGCCAAATTATATTTTACTGAAATTTATATAGTTACTGCGATAAGTTTACTTTTGCAACAATTTAGGTTTTTGCGAGAGTTATGAGGAAAATGTAGCAGAGGACATTGGAGAGAGGGGAGAAATGAAAAGAGAGAGGGGAATCCCTGACATTGTTTCGGATGATGTTTTTTAGGGAAGATAAAAAATAATATTTATGAGTAATATTGTCTTTGTTTGGAGTATTTTAAACAGAGTGAAAATGAATTAGAAACTTATCAAAATTTCCGAAGTCTTTTCCCGATGTATGTCGGGTTACGCTGGGAGTTTGGGGGATTATTACAATGAGTTACATCAACTGCACAAGTTGAATTTATTTTCTTCCGCGCCAATGAAATTAGACACCATATATTTCCCCAAAATTTAAGTTATTATTAGGTATTGGGTAATCTCACTTATATAGTGCTCAACATCCATTTTTTCATCCAAAGTGAGACTTTTACTCACACATGGATGATCATCTAAAAAAATTAGTCATCTCACTTATTTTACTTGCACAATGTGATAATTTAGGGATCCTTCCCCTTTTAAGGCAAAATAAGATGGATTTTTGTATGGAGCTGCCAAAAGGAGCTGCGTCAAAACTTGGAGAAATGGGAGTGGAGTCCACCATGAAGCAATTTAAATATATGATCCAATACAAAAATATAATTGCCAATTTGAATAAAGAACGCGAGAATTTGGATTCTTTGAGACAATCATTGCAAGGGTGGGTGGATGCAGAAAGCACGAAAGGAAACGAAATTCCACGTAACGTGTTGAATTGGCTCTCCAAAGAAGCAGAAATTGAAGTTGCGTTACAAAGTTTCTATGAAAACAAAGTTAACAAGAACAAGAAATGCTTTTGGGGCCAATGTACAAATTTTGCATTCAATTACTCACTGGGTAAGCAAGCAACTGAAAAAATAGAAGATGTTACAAGATTGAACGAGGAAGGAAAACAACTTCCACTTATATCCTACCGTAAGGCTGCACCAGCACTTGGATCAACCTTCGAAGATTATAAGAGTTTGGAGTCCAGAAACAAAATTA
>Ga0315915_1002088_pt1 | contig 24918 bp, 11 predicted proteins | sample MpolbnodulesMG_FD_207738 | JGI IMG/M metagenome (GOLD analysis project Ga0315915, IMG submission 207738) | Medicago polymorpha root nodule microbial communities from Los Angeles, California, United States - branched nodules | ecosystem: Host-associated > Plants > Roots > Nodule | place: USA...
ATTAAGATTTTTGATTAAGTTGTTTACGTTGAGGCTGTAGTGCCAAAGTTGTTGAACTATGAATCTATTTTCCGCTGCGATGTAATTGAAATTTTGACAAGGTTGTTTTAATAAATAGTAACTTTACTTTATTTATATTTTAAATGTAGTGTGATATCCCATTTTACGTTGAATACTCTGATTATTTGTATTATTTACATTGTTGGGAAAACAGGGTGTTACATTCTCTCTCTTTCCCTATCCTTTTACATTTTGATATTGCATGTGATTGATTGAATAATTGATAGTTTAATTGCTAGTGTTGATCTAAGTCGTTTTAATTGAAAATTGACCAATTCATTGAATTAGGTTTGAACACTTCACTTAGATCAATTGATTGCAACATCAATTCAATTATTCAATATAGGTTTGGTTTGAAATTGTTATAAGTTTTGTATATTGTTCAAGGTTGATTAAAGTTTGATTGTTAATAAGATTTGTTTATTGAACCCCTCAATTCTAAGATCAAATCTTATTACTCATATATTGTCTTTTCGATTCATTGATTGTGATAATTCTAGCGCACTCCAATAGTCTATTTGTTAAAATCAATTTTCACTAAATCTCCGAAAAGGTTTTGAAACGCGCTATTCACCCCCCCTCTAGCTTGGTATTCATCTAGCTATATAGTACAACAAGTGGGATCATAGAGCTTGGTCTCTTCTTACGGCTAACTACCGGAAGAGTTTATCCATATGGCTAGTAAGGAGCCCATGGGGGCGTATAATAGAGCACCTATTTTCGATGGAGAAAATTACAACTATTAGAAGAAGTGCATGAGTGTTCACATCCAACCGGTGGATATGGATGTGTGCGACGTCGTGGACAACGAGCGGTTTCAACGGCAAGTTGTTGCCAACGGTGTATCACAAGATAAGCCTAAAGCCGATTGGAGCGATGATGACAAAAAGAAAGTCCAATACGATTTGAAGGCACAAAATATTCTCATCTCCTCTCTTGGGGTTAATGAGTATCATTCTGTGTCTCATTGTAAGACTTCTAAAGATATGTGGGATTTATTGAAAAACCTTCACGAAGGAACCGATGAAGTTAAATAATCAAAAGTTAATACCCTTGTACAACAATATGAGCTTTTTTGCATGAAAGATGGTGAAACCATCTATTCCATGCAAATGGGATTCACTCATATTGTAAACAATTTGCAAAACCTTGGTAAGACAATTTCAAACCAAGATTGCACTAATAAAATTTTGAGATGTGTGACAAAGGAATGGCAGCCCAAAGTTACCGCTATCAAGGAAGCACAAAATCTCAATGCTCTTAGTATGATTACACTATTTGGAAAATTAAAGGAACATGAGCATGAGATTAATCGTTTCAAGTCAAGTAAGGATGTCTCTAGGAGAAAGGAAAGGAAGTCCATTGCTTTAAACATCACCTCATCCGTTTCTACCTCTTCGGTTCAAAATGATGATGAATCCGATGACGATGCCATCGATGAAGAGGAAATGAGCTTGTTCGTTAGGCGGTACAACCGCTATATCAAAAGAAATGGGTTAAAGCACAATGACAAGAATCTAGTGAACTTTAGGAAGGCCTCAAGAAAAGGAACAAAATCGGATAATGATGAGAAAGTGGTTAGTTGCTATGCTTGCAGAAAGATAGGCCACTATAAGAATAAGAGTCTAGAGCTTGCAAAACAAAGAGGAAGATTTAGAGCCAAACGAAGCTCGAAAGGAAGAAGGGCCTACATTGTTTGGGAAAAGATGAAGTTACCTCCAATATTAGTGACACCGAAAACAAGGATGAAAACAACCGATGCTTCATGGGTCAACTAAAGAAAGCTAAAAATGAGGTAATCTTCTCCGACTCTGACTCCGATTCTTATTCCGACTTTAAACCCACTTATAAGGACTTACAAGATTCCATTGAAGAAATACATGCCGAATCTCTAAATGCGTTTGAGAAACTAATTGCTCAAAAGAAAACTATTTTGAAATTAGAATACAAAATTTCTAAACTTAAGATAGCGTTTGAAAGTTTAAGAGATGAGCATGCTTTACTTGTTAATGAGAAAATTGTAAGTCTCACAATTGAGTCACCTAAAACAGAGTCACCTAAATATGATAATTGGATGAACTTTGCTAGTTGTAAGACTTGCCCTAGTCTTCATGAAGAGATAAACTCTCTAAATAAGAAACTAAAACGTGTCTCTAAAGGTACCATGACTTTTGCTATGAATTCAAAAGATGAAAGAGTTCCTTTCAAAAGACCTTACACTAAATACTCTTATGTAAGGAGATATAATAATCGTAACAAAACTCATGTTCCTACTATTAGGTGTCATTATTGTGGTATAAGTGGTCACACTATACCTCATTGCCACATTAAGAAAGTTGAAGTTCCTAAGGGGGTAATGATGTGGGTGCCAAAAGTTGTAACACCCCAATTTTTAATATTAGTTTATTAGATAATATAGTATTATTATTTTTAGTAGTAGTGTTGATTGTGTGACATTATTTTTATTTGAATTAAATTAGTTTTTCACATGTTTGGGTGGAGTTTTTTTTTTAGTTAATTGGGATAGAGACATTGGACTAATAAGGGTAGTATATATATAAAATAGAGCTTTAATTAATTATAATAGTTTAATTAAAAAGAGATTGAGAAAAAATAATGTTTAAGAAGAAAGTAGCATTTTTGTTGAGAATAGGGAAGTGACGGTGTAGATAGTTAATGTGTCTAAAGTTTATTTGTGAAAATAAAAATAAGTAAAATCTGAATTTGTTAAAAAGATTAAGTGAGAAACAAACTCAATTGGTGGTTATAAATAGAGGAGAGCATTAGAGAATTAAGGTTACAACAAACAAAAAAAAAGATTAGAGATCAAAGAAAAATAGGGTTGTGGAGAAAAGAGGCAAAGAGAGAAGAGCTTAGGAAGATTCAACCGTAGAAATTCATCTATTCGGAAAAAACTAGATGTAAGGGGGGAGTGTCTATTCATTATAAGAGTTGCGTACTCATGTGGGTAGTGAAGGGTTGTTAATTTCCGTCGCTTTTTTTTATTCCTTTGATGAATCTGTGATTAAATTTGTGTTCTTTTATGTTGCAGTAATTATTTATTTGATTTTTATTTATGAACTGTGACGGGTTTCATGTTGAATTTATGATAAAGATATGTTTATGCTGTGTTTTGAATATATAAGTTTGCTGTTTAATTTTACAGTTATATATGAATATAGTTGAATACTATTGCGTACGAACCCAAGAATTTTAGAACTTAGTAGTTCATCATGTGTGCAATTTTCTGTCCATAATCGTATATATGTTTCGATCGAGTGCCTTGATGTTTTATATGTGAATCATGAATTGAATTCTTTACATTAGTATTAATTTGATCATTGTATGTGATTCTGGATTTCCACCTTCAACGTATCCCATGCCATATACATAAATATTAAATTGAAGTTTATATCATTTAACTATACCTACGTGGCAAATGTTATAACCAATATTTGATTATATTTTAGATGATGAATTATTTGATGATGTGTTATTAAATAATGTAATTGATGTGTTATTTGACTATGTGTAATTGATCAGTTATTTAACGAAGTGTAATTGATGAATTATTTGACTAAGTGTGATTTGTGAATCAATTGATGATGTGAAATTGATGTGTTATACGACGATGTTTGTATATGATGATGTCTTGATTTGACGATGTCGTATATGACGATAATGTTATTTAAAGATATTTATTTGTCGAGTCATATAAAGATGTGTATAGTTGAGTCATTGAACGATGTGCATTGTTGAGTCTTTACTTGTGTTCATGGTTTCATGGTCAGTCCTATTTAACAATGTTGTATTTGACGATGGTGTGCACAAAATCAGTAACATATCTTTGATGTCCAAAATATTTGACGATGGTGATAGGTTTGGTACCACATGCATATAGAGTCGAGTTAGGGACATTGCATTCATTGTCAAACATATTTGAAGATGTAGTATCTATCTATATATATTTGAAGATATAGTAAATTTGACGATGTAGTATCTATCTATATATATTTGAAGATGTATATTTGACGATGTAGTATCTATATATAAATATATATTTAAAAATGAGTTTATTTAAAGATGGTGATATGTTTGTGTCTATTAAATGATGAAAGATGAATATTAAATGATGTGAATAATTTATATATGAATATATGATTGTTGATGCTCACATGTTATTATAAGATGTTGATTGATGCCTATTTGATTTTTATTAAATGAAATTTTATATTTAAATGTGAATATTATCTGACTGTGATGCATACATGTCTAAATGTAATTGAAAGTGTTCTTTTATCTGGATCTATACATGTGTTTATGCATTTCTTATGTTGAGTATATTCTCACCCTCTAGTGGCGGGTTGGGCGCCTACACCCTTGTGGTGTAGATTTGCAGGAAGAAGAAGTTTAGTAGCAGTGAGTCTCTGAGGATGGTTTTGAAGTCTACTCGTTTACTTATCGCTTTTGGGAATCTTTATTGAGTCGATGCTCTGATCTGTGACACTAGGGATTGGGGATTAAGTTATTTTATACTAGGCTTTAAAATTCTTTTGAATTCAGTTTTGATGTGGAATTATGAATGTGAATATTTTTTTTATATTTTGAAAATTATTCTGCTGCGACGTTTAAAATTTAAATGAAGTGTTTTTGAATTGAAGAAGATGTGTGACACCCTTGCATGTTAAATTAATTATTGTATTTTTATAAAAAAAAACATAATATGTGAGGTTTAGGGTGTTACAAAAGCCACTTGTTGTGAAACTCATTCCAAGGCTCCAACTTGTGTTGGGAGCCAAAGGAATCCTAATTGATTTGTGCAAATGTGTCTTGCAACTTTGAAGGATTTTTTTTCTTCTATGTTGTCCAAGACACTAAAAGTAAGATGTGTCCTTTTTCAAACTTTTATATTCTTTAGCACATCTTGAAACTCACAAATCAACTATGGTATTCCTTGTTTTCTCTTACTCCCAAAAAGATTGGGAAAGGTTTGTTTGTTCTAGTGTATGTAGATTTGATGATGAATGAAGATAGTCAAGGATGATGCTCCACAATAAGTTCCTTAATTCTTAAGGACATCATGAGCAAAAGTATGATGAAGACGTATTCGAGGACTTTAAATATCTAACCTCTCCATTGTCTTATCATGTTGGTTGATCACGAGTGACCACTCAATCATCATTATCTTTGAAGCACTCTAGCAAGGGAGTAAGTACATTTTGATAGTAGGTAAAGTTTTCATGGGAGATTCAAATGCGTTTTGATCTTTCCTTGGAAATCCTCTCTTACCTCTCTCGTATTGTTTGATATTTTCTCTCATTGGTTAATTGTGATTATCTTATGTGTTCATGTTTGTTGGTTGTTTTTCATCCTTTTTGCATGCTATTTTTTATCTATACCTTGTCTTGCATGCTTGCTTGTAATTCAATTGCGATTGTTTACATGCTATTTGTTTTGGGGATGTTCTCTGAAATCTTGTTTGTTCAAATTTACACAAAAAATTGTTTGGCAACTCCTTTTTCTTGTGTTGAGCATGTATTTTGTAATTGCACCATCTCTCTTCGACATTGTTAAAAAGGGAGGTTATGTCATCATAATTGTTGCCTCGTTCATGAATCTTTGATTTTCATGTTTATGAGCATGTTTATGGTTAGTGGTATCCATGCTTGTTATCTTTAATGTTGATTTTATGCATGTTAATTGGTATCTATGCATGTTTATGTCGGCTTGTAGTCAATTGCGATTGCTCACTTGCTTGTTTATGATATTCCACTTTGGTTAATATCCATTTTTGACATTGTCAAAGGAGGAGATAATGTTGATATATTTCTTCATATGTGACTATATATATATATATTACTATATATATTGCCATATTTGTTTGCTCGTGTTGGTGCATTTCTTGTATGCTATGTTTCAGGGGAGAGATTAGTCCACATCATCAACATTTGTTTGACATCATCAAAAAGGGGGAGAATGAAGATAATATTGCTTATTGCTTTAGTTTATGTTTTGATGATGTCTAAGATAGCTAGGTTTATTTGATGATGTTCTTTTATGTTGATTAGTTTTAGCTTAGAAACTTGTTAAATCACCCTAGCAAACCATGTCTCATAGTGTAATGTAATTCTTTGATGTCTTGTGTGTTGTCATGTGATTCTTTGATGTATGGTGTGTTGTCATATATGAAAAATCCTTCCGTGAATTGCTTGATTCTATACATAATTCATTGATTCATATCAAGCATTCCTTTTTTCCATTTTCCTTGTGTCACTTCTTTTGAATTGAGTCAAATTTTCTTGAATAAGTATTGCAATGAATTTATTCATAGTTTTCATGAATAGTATCGCAGTGAATCTATTCATTGTTTTCCTGAATAGATTCATAGTGAATCGATTCACAGTTTTCTTGAATCGATTCACAATTGAATCGATTCACAAAAATTCTGAATCGATTCAAATGTTATAAGCATCTATTTTTCACTTCTTTCGTGCCTGAATCGACTCAAATTTTGGTGAATAGTATCAGGAAACTCTCTGACTTTGATTGAATCGATTCATAAGAGTTTCAATCGTATCAATCTTCAACTAGGGAGATTTGAATCGATTCAATTTGTGTCTGATGCGTATCAAACTTCATTGTTCATCTGGCTTGTCATTTAGTTGTCTGAATCGATTAACACAGTAAGTGAATCAATTCACTATGTTGTTTTTGGCCTAAATTTTGCACTTGCCACTGTTTTCTATATATACACACTTCCTCATAACATCCAAAGTATTGAATCATTTGCAACTATTCTCTCTATGTCTTAAAAACTCATTGTTCATACATTCATCAAGATTAAACTCTTTTTCTTAGAATCACTTTATTCTTTGAAGGAATAGATTCGCTAGGGTGCTAGTAGGGATTGTAAGTTGGTTCTCTCAAGAAGATTTGGTTGGGCTTAATCAATGCTTCAAAGTGATTTGAATAATCTCATTCCACCTCCAAAGGGCTTGAGGGTCTTTCTAACCATTCTTGAAGTCAAAGGGGGTTTCTATACTGGACGTAGTTTTGAAGACTCGAGTGAAGAGTTCGAAGGAGGGCACGGGTAATTCAAGGATCCGAAGATTCAAGAGGCACCAAATTCAAGGGGTATTTGATATTTGGGGGAGTGTTTTAAATATGAGTTGAAGAATTAGGGCCTTAATTTGAAGAAACTATTGTAAACATTGTAATCAACATTTGTTACTTAGTGGATGACCTTGGTGAAGGCGTACTTCATCAAGTAGAGTAGACGTAGCCCTTAGCGAGGATGAAAAAGGGTGAACTACTATAAACACCGGTGTTCTCTCTCTTTCCCTATCCTTTTACATTTTGATATTACATGTGATTGATTGAATAATTCATAGTTTAATTGCTAGTGTTGATCTAAGTTGTTTTAATTGAAAATTGACCAATTCATTGAATTGAGTTTGAACACTTCACTTAGATCAATTGATTGCAACATCAATTCAATTATTCAATCTCACTTGTATTGTGTTTTAATTTGATAGCATAGTATATTTGTTCATATAGGTTTGGTTTGAAATTGTTATAAGTTTTGTATATTGTTCAAGGTTGATTAAAGTTTGATGGTTAATAAGATTTGTTTATTGAACCCCTCAATTCTAAGATCAAATCTTATTACTCACATATTGTCTTTTCAATTCATTGATTGTGATAATTCGAGCGCAACTCCAATAGTCTATTTGTTAAAATCAATTTTCACTAAATCTCCGAAAAAGTTTTCAAGGCAAAAGCGTTGCCTAAACGTTGATGCCAAGGTTTTCACTAAATCCTTCGCTCGTTTATCAATTCAAGGCAATGAATATGTAAAGTTATTATCATATACTTCGTGTCTACATTTATCATAAGAATTATAAGGTACATCAGAATATTATATTAGTATGCTTTTAAAGAAAAAAAATTGTGATCATTACAACACTAGATTTCAATAATTTGAAATAAATTTGAGACAAATTGTTGTATATACTTGAAAAATTAAAGATGAAGATAGGAAATTCTTGTTTTTATGTGTACTTTATGATAAGAGCAAGGTTTTCAATAACGGTTGCGGTCAAGGTCACGGTCACGTATATGACTTTGCGATTTCGGCCGTTACAGGTGTTGCGATACGGATTGCGGTTGTCGCGGCGTGAATTAATCGCAACATTGTACAACTATTAAATATTGATAGTAACTTAAATAACTTAAACTAGAGAAAGTTTTGAAGTTCTAAACTAGATAAGGAGATAGCTTATGTACTAAAAATATGATTTTCATCTATCTCAATCGAAATAATATCTGAATTCTATGTTTATTGTCATAAACGACAATTTTTTGCGGCCGTAAAGGTTTTTCGTCGCGGATGTAATGGCGTTTCGTCGTGATTTTTGTTCACTTTGTAAAAACGGTAACGTCCGCTACCTTATACCTTTTTGTCGCGACATTTTCTCGATAACAGACTGTTTTTTAAAACTATGGATAAGAGTTTCGTAATTTAATCTGCTTCTGAACTGCAATATAGAAGTTAAGAGATAAAATACAAGATCGCACTACAACATTTTTCACTTTGGACAACAACACAATTCCGTGGTTAAAAGCACCAAAAGGGTTGCCTAAACGTTCATGCCACTATTTACAGGCGTGGAGTATGCGGCCGTTGCCTAAAGGTTTAGGCCACTGATTTTGTACTTCCTGCCACGGAATGGAATAACCGGGCCTGAAAGCATTGATACGCTACGTTTTTTGTGTCAGATTTAGGCGACGTTTTTATCTGCCACAGTTGCAAATCCGATGCCTATTCTTTAGACCACGGCTGTTTTTATCAGTTTTTGACTGCGGTTTTGTTTTGGCCACTCTTAAAAATGTCGCTTATTCTTTTAGGAAAAAATGACTAAATGTTATAAATATCACTTTTAATTGGAAACAATTATATTACATCAAGTTGAATATAATATTGGTCAAATGGAAATTTTTTGCATAACAAATAATAAAGTTAACGGCAAAAATCTTCAAATTAGATTCATATAAATAGTGTGATCCATTACATCAAATGAATTCTTCAAACAATAGACAATTAATTATTGAGTAAAAAAAATTAATTATATGTATGGCACAACTCTTTTACAAACTACATAGAACCCTCCTCTATGTCAAACTTCAATAGAGACAACTTTGTAAAGTTGAATAAACAACATTGAACATAGTTTCTAACAACATCCCTAACTCACAACTCTTCCATATTATCATGGCAGCAACTTCCTTCCTTGCATTAAGCTTTCCCGTGTATTCACCATCAAAACAATAAGTGAATTTGCATAATAAGAACACAAAAGTTAATGTCTTGTCACATGATATTTAAATTTATACATAAACACCAACTTTTTGGGTAACCATCAATTCTTATGTTGTTGAACTAAGAGTTGGCAATGTTCACCAATTCTTATGTTTTCCAAACTTAGTTTATGAACTCACCATGAACTCAATTGATTTACTATTGGTCTCTTTTGTATGTGTGAAATGAGAATGTGTAATATGTGCCTATTCTTTACAATAGCATATGACATCTATGTAAACTAATCAAATTTAATAGACAATGATGATATGTCATCAAGTAAGAAAGGAATCAATCAGCCAATTACTAGAAGTTTAGAATCTTCACCAAATAGCAGCTCCTTCTATCGGATTTTACAAAAAGAAACAAAAAACTCACAACATCAAAGGAAATATGAGCATCATCGCCACCTGAAAGCACAACAGAACCTCGGTTAGTAATATACAATAATATATTAGAGCTCTTACCCCAAGCAATTGAATACTTCGGTTAGTAAACAACTAAATGATAAATAAGTCTTATTCTCAAAAATAAAGAAACAAAACTCAAGAAATAATTGAAAACTCACTAAAACGCACATGATAGACCGGAATGAAGACAAATATTCTTTCCAAAGCAAGAGGTCCATGTGTTGATTACTATTCTCATTTGGGAACCCATTGTTTTTGGTCAATTAAAATCCAAAGCTAGATAAAAATACTATAAGCATTATATGAAAATAAATCATGGGCTAACTCTTTCATTTCCATAACTATGGTCTATGAGTTATTTCCAAGTAATAACACTATCTATAAAATAATTTATGGATTAGATCAAGGCATGTATATGCCATATACGTGACTTGCCTTCCAAATTAATTCCCAAGATAAGTTCAATGTATCTTAACAAAACATAAGTGATGACCTTCGCTAAGTTCATTCCAACTTGAAATTTAGAGATATAGCATGAATTTCGAATTCAATGGCACTAGCCAAGTTACAAAAGGTAGCAATAGACAACTAAAATACATTATTCCACGTAAGGGGTAGATATGATATAGTAAAAAAATCATTTGAACATATTAACCAACTATGAAGTATGAACACTCCTTAGGTAGGTATGTCTCGGTATCGCACACACATAGGTGTTTAAAACTGACACATATGATTACTTTAAATTATGTCAGTTTTTCAAATTACTAATGTTGTTGGCGTGTCAGTGTCCGTGTTATGTTTGTTGTTTGTGTCTATGTCAGTTCTTAATAGTTAGCCAACACTCTAAAACTAAAAAATCATGTGAACATATAACCAAACGAGACCAAACAAACCACACACACCAACCAACATCCCTTAAATTGCATCAATTAAGTGACCAAAATAAGACCCTGCACTAAAATCTAATACACTATGTGCACCTAATGTTAAGACTATATAAATATTCTTCAACAAAAAGTACATTAAAACCATTGAAATTATCAAAACACCAAGAACTCAACTCTTAAAATAATACAAAGAATCAAAGATTTAAACTAACAATTTCAAACATTTATCACTTGACATAACTACAGTGAAATATAAAAAGTTCAACTAGTTAACGTGAATCATTTTGAAATATATTATTCTGGTTTAAAAAAGTAACTTGAATCATTTTCAAATTCCATAAAGTTATTTTGATATAGTTTTAGGTATCATCATGCTGGGTTTTTTTTTTCTTCTCAAAATGTCAATTACATGAAACAAAACATGTGAAATAACGAAAAAGATAAAAAAAAATACATGATAAAATTCTAACAATGAAATTAAATAAAATTGTAAAAAAACTTACTAGCCAATAGAAGTTTTGCTGGAAGCAACATGTGACATAAAGAACTCTACTTAATATATATACTAGCGAAAAGAAGGGCACTCACGTTTCCGTCTTTCCGCTCTTTTTATTGTGCTAAAGTTTGAAAACTTTTAACCTTGTTTTTTTTATGAAATTTTGATTTGGAATAAAACTAAAAATATAAATGTTTGTTGTTTCAAAGAATTTAGATTATATTTTTTTTGTTTTTTTTCCTTCAAAATAAAACACAAAAATATAATCTAACTTCTCTTTTTAATGACATTAACAACGATCTTTATTATAGAAAAAGTTGTTTAAGGGTTTATAAGTAAGCTCTACCTTGTCAAAGTTCATAAGCACTGAATAAGTAACAGAACTAACACACATCATCATCCACTGGATCCATTTCTCATTGAATCCCATTCGCATAAGCACGCCTCGAAGAAACCCCCAATCCACTCTATCATAAGCCTTGCTAATCCCACGCTTATCATGTATTTTTTTTATCTTTAGGCCATGGATATGAGCATACTTTTCCACGGCTAAATAAGGGTTGCCTCTAAAGAACAGGCGACGGTGGAGTTAACCCCATGGAGTTAACTTACCCTTAACTAATCTATTATAGCAATTTGATCCACAAGCACATTTACTCTATCCTCCATATTCTCGTATTCATCCCACACCCAAGAATTGTTATCCTTTTTCAACCTCCTTAATTTCATACCCATGTTATACCAAATTCATTGATACGAGCAAGGATATAGGCTGCAATTAAGCGGGATTGGATATTGAGTCTAATGAATGAGGGAGACCCAACAGGATCACACTACACGTAAGAAGTGGAATTACTATGTTGCCATTTAGTAGTGACTCATTGGTTAGTGACTCACTAGTTTGTTAGGAAAGATCGAAAATAACTTCGCCTATATAATATCTTGTATTATCTCTATTACAATCATCAATAAAATTAAGTCTAATTCTCTTATCTTCAATTCTTATGAGGTTCTCATTCCTTATCCTATAACTGAGAATAATCAATCTTTTACTTATCATTTGGTGCTCTCGTCCTTGAACACCTCCCAAGACAAATCCATTCCATTCATCCTACACTGTTCCATGTTATCCAACTATCTCTTCTACCTTCCCTTCACCATTATCTCCCAACCCATATCCATCCACCTATGATTATCCAACTTTCTGCATGGCTTGCAAAAACCGCAATTCTGCTGCAGATATCTGATTGAAAAGCTTGATGCATTTGTGCAACAGATGGCTCAGTTCCAAGCCATGTGTGCCACCTCCATGGCTGCTTTGTTCACTCACTTGGAACGTTTGGAACATCGCTATGGAATCGTGTTAGAACCTTTCATTTCACGGCCATTGTGTGTTTCAGCTACCAATCATCCTGTCGCGGTGATTTTTGGATATCAAGCTATTAGTTAGCATTGACTCACAATATTTAATTCACCACCAAGCTTTTATTTTTTCCAAGGAAAAGGGGAAAAAATCGAATAAACCCTAATTTTTAAGAGATTAAATGTTCGGGGGTTGGTTACGCAAAGGGAAGGTATTAGCACCCTAAATGTCTATAGTACTCTATAGGAATCTCTTGCTTTTATTTATTTTGTGCTAAAATTAAATTTGATTTGCTTGTGAAAATGTTAAATGTAAATAAAGAAAGAAAATGTTTTTTGTATTTTGTTGATTTGGAAAGGCAATGTCTTTTGCCTACGTACCCGAGCGGGATCAAAATCACGTAGTTCGGTTTAAAAAGCCGAGTGATTTGTTTTGATTGATTTTAATTTTTGAAAATGATTTTAAGGACACAAAGCCAAAGTGGCAAAAAGTAAAGTGGATTTGATTGATTTTAATTGAAGAAAACAAAGTCTAAATATGATTAAAGTTGATTGAAATTTGTGTTAAGAAAATAAAAATGGGAAAGTCACTTGATTGAAAATCAAAGTTTGTTTAGAAAAGAAATTTTTTGGGTTTTTGATTATTTGAATGTTTTTGTGATTTTATATTTTTTCTCTACTCAAAGTCTAAAAAAAAAAGCGTGATGAGATAAAATAAACCGCGAGGGAATTTTCATAGTGACGTTGGATCAAAATGAAAATCCCCTTTTCCTTGGATTAAAGACTAAACTATTATTTTTTTATTTTTTCTTTTATACGTAAAAGCGGAATAAATAAATATGCATGCAATGCAATATTCTCATATATATTTACATTTGTCCTTAAATACATTCTAAAGCGTAAAGGAATAAATAAATAAATAAATAAATAAAATGACAAATGAAAGATAAAATGCATGAGATGATATAAAGAATTAAATAAATAAATATGCTAAAGAAAAATAAAGAAAATAACATAAAAGAAATAAGAAAAATGCATGAGATGATATTAAACCTAATTAAACAAATATGCTAAAAAATAAAGACAATAAAGAAAGAAATAAAAATAAAAAAATGATGAGTAATGTTGCATATTTCTAGATATGCTTAAAAGGAAAAAGGAAAATAAAGAAATAAGCAATAAAAAAATGCAAGAAACAAACTAAAACAAGGGGGGTGCATAAGTGAAAAATGGGGGTGTGAAAATCAAAATAGTAGAAGAGAAATCAGAAAAAATAAAGAGTTTGGGCCAGAAGAGCTTCTATAAGTCAGCTTCAGGGGGTGAATCTAGATCGTATGATCCAGATCTGGTATCCAAGAATGATGAAGGCACACACCAATACGGTGGGCAAGCGCGCATGAGATAAAAAGGGGAAGGTGTATAAATATGCAAAGCTCATCAGAAACTTCGTTTTTTTTTTTAAAAAAACTCTCTCTAACACTACCTCTCTCTGAAACCCTCTCTCCCTTTCACCTTTCTTATCCAGTTTGTTAGAAAAATCGGGCACGGTGGCCGGCCAGTTTTCAGCGGCGGAGCCACTGTGCTAGAGCCAAAAGTTGTTCCATTTTTGTTAAAAAAAACATTTTCTAAAACACCTCCTTCTCCTCTAACCGATTTTGAAACTGGTTTTTTAAAAAAAGATTCTTAAAATTCTAGATCTAGATTTAAGGAACACTTAAAATACTACCTTCCTCTCTCTCTTGTATTTTCGGTTTGATGTTTTGGACCTGTGGTGTGATTCGAATTTTTGATGTTGTGTGATGTTTGAGTTATGGCCAAAAATGGGTTGAGGTTTGTTGATGGATTTTGGCCGGTTGTGAGTGTTATGTTGTGGCTGAGTATTTGATTTTTTGTTGTGATGTATTATGTTGTGGCTGAGTATTTGATGGTGCGGTTGAATCTGTTTCTGTGTTGTGTTGTTACTTGGCATTGTTCGAACTTGATTCTGGAAAAAAATGTTTTGCGATTGTGGTCTTGAGGTTGTTGTGTGTTACTGGAAAAACAGTGAAGAATTAAGGTTTGTGCCTTTACTTGGGATTTGTGCAAGAATTCTCACTCTGACCCCTCTATGAAATTTTCAGAGGTTTATATAGGGGGTGGAATTAGGGTTTTGGGTTGTGATGTAATTTGTTGGACAAAAATGCCCCTGGACAATATTTAATGGACCTTGGACAGATTAAATGAAATAATAAAAAACAGAATTAAAATAAGACACAAATAAAAGAAAAAGTTGAATACAAATAAAATAATAAAAAAAACTAAAAAAATGTCGTGTTCGGAACCCTAAATGAAGTATTTTAAAATACTTCCCTGCCGAAATTTCGTCTGAAACAACGAAAAATTCCGATCCGAAAGATGAATAAAAAGAAAGATTTTTAGGTTAAAAATTGGGGTATGACATATGCCCTTATTTAAGTTTCTTCGTACAGAGACTTGAAGATGAAATCTTTGATTCGACAGGCCAAAGAGACTTAAATACAAAGTACACCAATTTTTTACCCTAAAATGCCATGAATGCTCGTGATGCAAGTATGAATGCAAGACAGCAAAGACGATCCGACCAGGGGAAAGAAACAACAAAAGGATACCCAAGTTTGTTAAAGAAAAGGATCCGACTCTGTTGGGGGATAATGTAAGTTTCACTGGGGGAAAGGGTCGTCTACTATCGCATTGATTCAAAACAATAGCTTAAAAAGACAAAAGTTTGTTTAGTGACACCTCTTGACCAGACACACTGGGGACAACACTTTAGACGAAAATTAAATGTATTTGCAAGCTCTTCGTATAGAGAACCTGCCACTTGAAATGTGATGAAAGTAAAAAGTGCTTGCAAGCTGTTTGTTTGTAGAACTTACCGCTTGAAACATGATTCATTAGTGACATCTCTGGACCAGACACACTAGGGATGACACTTTTGAGAAAATGAAAGGGGATTGCAAGTTGTTCGTTTGTAGAACTTGCCACTTTGCACATGACAAAAATAGAAGGGGTTTGAAAGTTGTTCGTTGTAGAACCTGCCACTTGACCAACGAGGAAAGTAAAAGATGTTTTGTAAGCTTATCGTTTGTAGAACCTGCCGCTTGGCACAATACGTGGAAATAAAAGATGATTGGAAGTTGTTCGTATGAAGAACTTGCCACTTGACACATGAGGGAAATAAAAGGTATTTGCAAGTTGTTCGTTTGTAGAACTTGTCACTTGGCGTAGGATAAAATTAAAAAGTATTTTCAAGTTGTTCGTTTGTATAACTTGCCACTTGGCACACAATGAAAGATAAAAGGTTTTTGCAAGTTATTCATTTGTAGAACTCGCCACTTGGCACAAGATAAGAAGGGTTTGTCGGTTGTTCGTTTGTAGATCTTGCCACTCGGCACAAAGTAAGAAAGGGTTTGCAAGCTGTTCGTTTATAGAACTTGCCACTCGACACAAAGATGAAAAGGGTTTGCCAGTTGTTCGTTTGTAGAACTTGCCACTCGGCATACAATGAAGGATAAAAGGTGTTTGCAAGTTGTTCGTTTGTAGAACTTGCCACTTGACACAAAGATGAAAAGGGTTTGTCGGCTGTTCGTTTGTAGAACTTTCCACGTATGAATGCCTTGCAAAGAATCTCAAAACCACGTATGAACGCCCAACTGGTAGGGCGAATCTGTGAAGGCGCCACGTTTAGAATTTTCAATATGTCCAGCTCAAAAGCATTGAAAGGGATTTTCACTCCAAATTCTTCCAAAACCGCCGCATACATATAGTATACCTCGTCGCCCTCGGGATGTTGAGTGCACACACTCTCGCCCTCATCACAGGGCATCAATTTTACATCTTCCTCATGTCCGGTAGACGAGATATCCCTCTCACTCCTAAGGAAGTTAATACTCCCAAGCACGAGCCTTTGAAAAGGAGCGAAGTGGTCTTGTGCTATCCTGGCGGGCATTTTCATTTTCAATGGTAATGACATGTATGAATCGTGGTTTTCGTCTCCACGTGTCTCATTTCATCTGTGAGGACGACGCGTTTTTCGAGGCGATCTAGCTTTCGTTTCCCATAAATGCCTTTTTCCCATTTTTCTGATTTCATTTCTGGCCTTTGCATTTGTAAACCCTATCAGATTTGCACGTGATTTGTTTAGCTGCTCTTTGGATTTCTCAGACAACTGCCTCCAAGCTTTTCAGGTACTCCTTGTTTCCCTTTCTCTCTAGTTTAGGGCATCTTTCGTTTTTAGCTTTTAGTGATTGTTTTTGTTAGGGACTATGATGAGTTAGGTAGAGTGATTTCTCCTACTAATTATGAGGAGAGGGATAAATTAAGAAAGGATTTCTTGAAACATGCAACTCAATCAAATGGAGTGATTGATTGGGACGTGTTCCAACTGGCTCTTCTAGGCCATAGGATTCTGAGTGACTTATTGAGTGATAGTAGCTATATAAGGCTTTGATAGTGATTGTGTTTTCCTCTATTCTACTCCAGGACCGATTCAAGGAAAAGAGATTCGTCTTTTCGTTCATGACGAAGAGATCGAGTCAGAATGGAATTGTTTTTCGATGAAGTTCTTAATATGGTGTCGTTGTACATTGAAATTCCCTAACAACTTTGAATTCCACCGTTCCGAGTCTTTGATTTGCAGATGCTTCAAATCGGAGGTCTTTTGACAACTAAAATACCCCATATGAATCATGTCTGACCCGATGCCGTTACTTTGTCCTAATCCTTAACTTTTGCATAGATCGCCCTTTTGGGTTTTCAACCTATCAGGATAATCACTTTTCTGTTTTATGTCTCTAATTTTTGCCTGGACCGCCCTTTCGGTTTTCCAGTCCACCGAGACGCTCATTTTTCGCCTAAGCCGCCTTTTTAGGTTTGCAACTTATCGAGTTGTTTTATATTTATTTTATATTTTAACAAAGTATTTCTTGACTGCGTCAGCGTTCGCAGGACGTTCAAGTTCGTCACCATTCTTTGTAATTAGGCATCCCTTATCCCCTGGAGTCTGGTTGAAAAGATAATGTATATTCTAAACACAAAGACTCCTTTTTTCAATTCATGGGGACGAGCCTTTTTGTCGAAGGCCTTCTTCATCCTTTTGATATAAATGTCAATGGGATGCACGACCTTCATGTTGTATACCAAGGGAAAGGGGTTGCCCCTGTTGAAGTGCGTCCTCAAGTACAATACCCATGTAAGGCAAATGGTAGCATCTCGTGCCAGTCTTTGTAAGTGAATGCCATCTTTTGGACAATCTTCTTGATATTTTTGTTTGCAGCTTCGACGGCTAAGATGCCCCATTAGGTGAGAGATCTTGTTGGGAACCTCTTCATCCTTCCCTTCTTCAACATCAGATACAGGGAACTTAAACTTGGGAGAGAGTACATGGTTAATGTGTTCAACGGGCTTATCAATGTTTAATCTGCATTTATGTTTGATTATAGAAAGTGAATGATTGTATGCAGACATTTGGAAAAATTATTCTTTTTAGGTTTTTTTTTATTACCATTTTTCCAGAAAAAGCACAAAATAAAAACAAAGTCGGGATCAAAACTAAGTTTTTATTAATGATGGAAATGCATGAAGCAAAAAGCCCTAAACAAGTTCACTTTCATCTCAGGCGGGACAAAAGGATTTTTTTTAGAAAACACAAAACAACAAACAAACATATTATTTGAACAAATGAGTAGTAGAAGGAACATCAACAACGACCCAATTGTGACTAACTACTCCATGTGTCAACACTAGGTACCATGATCCGGTAGCGGGTTAACTTGCACGTCCGAATTCAATCTTTGAAGGATAAGATATTGGCTTTGATCAGCTTCTGGACTTCAGTCTTTAAAGAATAACATCGCTCAGTATCATAATCGGGTGCCCCTTCATGAAAGGCACAAGAGAGGTCAAATCTATACCAAACCGACAATCTTTGAGGCACCCGAGGAGAAGCCCTGGTCTGGACAAGGTTCTTATCAAGCAAAGCGGGAAGCATATCTGCATATTTCATAGGAATTAGATCATACTGTTGAGTCTCCTAAACGCGATTCTGTGGATTGAATTGATGAGGATTCTATTGTCGAGGTTGTTGTTGGCACAGTGGCTGACATTGTTGTTGGGGCTTTTGCTGGAATTGTGGCGGATCCTTCGTAACAACCAGCAAAGATACTTGGAATTATGGATCTCTTGCTCGATCTTATCCATTTCCTCTTTTTGTGTTTGCACGAGTGTTTGCAGGTGCAAGTTGAATTTGAAAGAGGACATTAGACCACTTTTTAACTAAAGCCGATTGACCTTTTATTTGAAAAGACAACATGTGAGACTCGAACTTTTGAAACTATGAATGCAGAACGATGCATGATACTTATGCAAAAATGGACAAAAAAAATTCAAAGGACTTTTCTAAGTAAATTGTTGACATTGCAGAGGAACATGGTTTTATTTGAAAATATTGCAATCAGTTCTTTTTTCAAAAGCAAGAAACAAAGTCAAGGGAGAAGTTAGTCAAGGGAGAAGTTCTTAACAAAAGCTAAAGTTTAGTTAAGACTTTTTGAAGTTGTATTTCTTGGTGTTTCTTTTTACAAGGTCCATATATGCGATGTTTACAGAAACTTATCTAAGTCCTTGGATTAAAGACTAAACTATTATTTTTTCTTTTATACATAAAAGCAGAATAAATAAATATGCATGCAATGCAACATTCTCATTTATATTTACATTTATCCCTAAATACATTCTAAAGCGTAAAGGAATAAATAAATAAAATGACAAGTAAAATGAAATGACAAATGAAAGATAAAAAGCATGAGATGATATAAAGCATTAAATAAATAAATATGCTAAAGAAAAATAAAGAAAATAACATAAAATAAATAAGAAAAAATAAACAAATATGCTGAAAAATAAAGACAATAAAGAAAGAAATAAAAATAAAAAAATGCATGAGTAATGTTGCATATTGCTAGATATGTTAAAAGGAAAAAAGACAATAAAGAATTAAGCAATAAAAAAATGCAATAAACAAACTTAAACAAGGGGGTGCATAAGTGAAAAATAGGGGTGTTAAAATCAAAAGAGTAGAAAAGAAATCAGAAAAAAGAAAGAGTTTGAGCCAGGAGAGCTTCTGCAAGTGGGCTTCGGGGGACAAATGTTACATATTACTTGGTTAACGATTGGTACACTTGCCACCATCAATCCGCAACACATCAAATTTTTCACGTCGCTGTCAGGGATTGTTGATATTTTCGACTGAATAATTTGAATTACATATTTTTAAATTTATATTTATTTTTCCGCATTTTATTTTTTTGTTTTCAAAAATTCAAAAATATTAAAAAAATTCAAAACTACCAAAAATATTTAGTCCTAGTTGAGTCATTTTTATTTTTATTTTTAGAGTCTAGTTATTACTAACATAGTTAATTTTTCATTTTCCATTTAGTTTCTTATTTCCATCTAGTACTAACATTTTTATTTTTTGTTTTTCCCTTTTAGGAACTAACCCCGTTCGTTTATTTTTAATTTTTATTAATTTTAGAGTCTTAGTTTAGGTTTTATTTTATTTTTCGCATTGTATTTTAGGGAGTCGTAGTAAAAATAACAAGTTGTTATAATAACAGCTGCAATCAAAGATGTCAATGGAAAACCATATCTCTCAAGTAGGCAAATACCCTTCGAGTCCGCAAACTCTGGAATACCATCCTGGACCTAAGATGCATGAGCTGGAGAGAACACCAAGTTACCATTACATCAACAAATACTATGAGTATGGGTCACCATACTACTCGCAAGGATCAGAACAAACTTCGAATCAACGTAACACAATAAATAACACTCGCTTTGGGCTTGGAAAGACTTTGAACTTAAACAGGGACGAAGTCGAGGAAGATCCAAGTGAAGACGAAGGTACTGAAGATTTCGAAGACAATGGTACTGAAGCCTTTGTAGAGGAGGGCACTGATACCCTCCAAAGAAAAGTATAGTCCGTAGCACAAGCAGACCAGGGTAGAGAAGGAAGTTTGGAGTGTTTCTTGCAAAAGCTGATGAAAATAAAATTTGAATTGCCAACACAAGAAATACTAAAACATAATCCTTGTTGCATGCAAATGTTACAAAACCTTGTGAAACTTAAGTCACATCCTACATCATCAAAATGGGTATTATTGGCCGTATATTACCATACCAACACTAAAACAGACTCCAACATCAAGATTAAAGATCTTGGGAGCATCATTGTTCCAATCTCTATTAATGGTGTGTTCTTGGGGAATGCTTTATGTGATTTAGGAGCTAAAATCAACCTGGTGTCGCTTGCAATGTTTAGAAAGATCGAAAGACTTATGATAATACTTACTGACAAGTTAGTAAAGATAGCTGACGAAACTGAAGAAGAACCAGACGGAGTAATGTTTGATGTGGAGGTTGAAGTAGAAGACTTCGAGTTCTTAGAAGACATAGTAGTGATGGACATACTTGAGTTTCCAGTCACTTTGGGCAGACCTTTTCTGGCCACTGCACAAGCTCGAATCAACTTAGAATACAAGGCGATCGTGCTAAAGGCAAGAGGTACATACTTGGTGCATCATATTTCACAAGATAACATAAGGAAATATGCTGGTATTGAATGCCATGCAATGGAGGATGTCAATACTTTTAAATCTCATAAAGACATGGAACAACCTCGAGTAGATCAAGAAATATATGGAGCATCTAACACAAGCCCTGATGTTAAGGAAGGAGCTACTAAGGGCTTCTGGAAGAAAACTACTTAGGGATTTTAAAACTCGGAGATCGTGTTTTTCTAAGGCATCCTGAGGAGTTTTATGGATACTTCGGAGGTTTAAAATGAAGGACAGGCTGGGACAGACCATTCACAATCAAAAAGATCAAACAAAATAATGAAATTCTGATATGGGATGAAGTCATGTGGTATATGTATGTTGATCCTAGTGAAATCAAGTTGGTAAGTCAAGTAGAAGAAGAGGAACCTGATCCAAAGAGGTTCAAGGCAACAAGGGTCTGAGTTCAATACTTAGACCTATCTGTTAGGCTCGGGACGCTAAAGATACGTTGAATAGAAGGCAACTTATTTCGTCAAGCTAAGGACTTAAAAGAAGCGCTGAATAGGAGGCAACCTATTGATTGTCAGGACTCAGACGTTAAACAAGCGCTGAATGGAAGGCAACCTATTATTTTTATTTTCCACATTTTTATTTTTGCTAAGCTGAGATGATCTGACTAATCAATTTCTTTTCTTTTTCTATTGCTTTTCTTTCAGGTATTATCTAATAAAATTTTATTTCTTTTGCATTACGTTTACAACCTTTCCTTTTATGCTTAAATTTGTTTTAGTCTTAGGTATTCATTTCAAAGCATTTAAGGCAGATGCTAGTTTATCCATACATTCAAGAGCATAGTTTCCTTCTTCCGCCAAAGGAGGTAAATTTCTAGGGCTTGCTAGTAAAGGTACTTATAGGATCACTAACTCTTTTCTTAATAGCATAACTAGTGAGATTCAGAGCCAAATATTTCCATATACATTCTAGGTTGTTAGATACTTAAATATTTCAAATATATATATTAGGTTATTATACACACAAGACAATTTTCTTTGTTACCTTGAGCCTTTCAAGCCACCCTTTTATATATTCTTATTATCCGTTGTGAAACCATTTTGAAACTCCAGATGAAATTTCATTTCTTTATTAGTGACGAATCATGTCACAGTCCTGCACTTTACATGAACCCTATTTGATTTCACTTGGAGTTAGATAGGTATAATATTTTAGGACTGCACATGTTTTGAAACTAAGTTTGGGGTTGGGGTAACAGTAGAACACATTTGTCAGAAAAAGAAAAAAATGAAAAAATGTAGATGACCATGGATTCTACACAAAAAAAAAATAGAAAAAAGAAAAAAATCAAGAGCCATAAAAAAAATGGTCTCTTCAAAAAAAAATGTTTCTCTCAAATAAAAAGACAAATAGTTCTATTATTTTACCCATTTTTGATAGAACCAAGGAAGGAAGGATGGTAGTGCAGTAATATTTTAGTAGGAATCCCTAGGTTAGTAAACTAACTCCAAGTTTCTTTCTTAGCCTACTTTCCCAAATATCCACCCTTAACCTAAGCTAAGTTATATAACCCTCAAAGTCCTCCAAGTGTGTAAATAATCTTATTTTGACTGTCTGTTAGAATTTCTTCAAATTTATAGCAAGGTACATTCATGTGACGACTAGAGTGGGCAAATGATGTGACCAGCCCTACTGGCTTTAGAAGATACATATGTGTATCATGGAAAAGAGTATGGTTGAGAATATAGGTCACTTTTACCAAGCCAGACCCACTTGAATGTAATGTGGTAAGTTAGTTGCTGCTCTGCTACTTTCCCAAAGGTATATTTTTCCTAAAAAAATGCAAAGAATAAAATATGTTTTTCTTTCGTTACTTGAGGACAAGCAACAATTTAAGTTTGGGATTGTGATGACTAGTCATCTTACGTTATTCTTGGCATGTTTTTCAATCATTTTCAGTAGGTTTTGGCAGCAAAAAGGAGGAGTATTAGAACGATTGCCCATGATTTCGGGACTTTTGTAATGTTTTCTATATTTGAGTCTGTAATTCTAGTTTTCCCGAAACATAGCAATTTTAGGGGGTTTTTGAAGTAATTCACGAAGAAATCATGCAAATCGGCAAATCAAGAACAACTGAAGATTGTCAAGACTTTGGGAATACAAAGAATGAAGATTCAAGAGGCCTCAGGAGACATTACAAAGGAAGGAATTCTGTTTCCAAGTTTCGGGGCAAGTTATTTGAAGACGAAAACCTAAAAACGATGAAGATTGAAGAATTTGGGCTCGGAAGCACAAGAGCATGTGCCTAGGGCATGCAATATGCGCCTAGGGCATATGAAAGAGGCATATGCGCCTCAAGCATGTGCCATGCGCCCCAAGCATATGAAAATGTCGGGGTGCAATTGTCATTTTATTCATTTTTTTGGGTAAAGCCCGCGTTTTTAACCAAAACCCAGTTAGAAAATCTCCACTATAAATCCTAGCCTTCCTCATTCACAATTTCTCGTTTAGTACTTAAGAAGTTCAAGAGGAAGGCTACTTTGGAGCTTCGGGAGAGAATCTATCTTTTCTTTGATTTTCTCGTTCAGTACTAAATTTTTTTAGGTTAGAGTACGAAGATGAACGTCTGTATATTTTTGTTGGATATTTATTTAATTTAATATGTCGTTTATCTATTTATTTATTCTTTTGTTCGCTATTATGTTTTCTTAGATTATAGTTTTATTTCTGTGAGAGGTACAACTCTAGATTAGATACTTAGGTTGTGACAGGGCCTAATATCCCTATCACTAACCGGATGCTTATATCTTGATATTTATATCTCTTTATTGATAACTATATGTCTAAGAAGTAAGTGATTATTAATTAGCGAAAGAAAACCATGGGAATTGTTGACCCTAAACGTAGGTACCCAGTGGATGATACACATTGGGTCATGTGGTGCATTACCGAAGCTAGGAAGTAACTGGTTAGTAATTAGCGAAACAAGCACCTAGTTGTCAGACTTAAAGCTATAACCTAGTAGAACCATTCTCTTGAAACCCTTAGTAAGGAAGACGTAGATTAGGGCCGCCCGTTTGTAGAACTACTAAGTAAGCGTAGAGAGAGTGTGTTATGAGTGTCCTAAGATTCATAGATGGGGCATACCTAAGGAAACCTTGGCCTTCATTGCCTTGAGAAACATTGGAAAGCCAATATAAAGTTTATATTTTAATTACCTTTGAATTAACAAGACCTCGCACGTAAGGATCACCGTGCGATCAACAAGTGCAGTTAGCCATCGGTGGGAAAGGCTTAATTAGGTACCCAGTCGATGATGCCCATTGGGTCAGGTGGTGCCCTACCTATATAGGAAACTCCCAACGGCCTTATCACTTGTATAGTCTACCTAAGATAAATAAACGCGACATTTATATTATTTATTATCCAACGACGTATATACAGAGGGGATTCGAAGAATCCTAACCGTTGCTTTACTTTCTGCAACCAAAACAGGTAAATTCGCTCTGCTGCAAACATATAAAAATTGCAACCTAACTTTTATACCGTCAAACTTACAAAAATAAGCAACAAGAATTGTTCGGACGAAAGGACAATCCCTGTAGATACGATACTCTACTTATCACTTTATTAGTTGGTTAACGATTGGTACACTTGTCACCATCAATCCGCAACACATCAACACTTTATGGTCATGGTTGTCATTTTCTTCCACAATTACACTACACTTGTTATTGTGTGCAATGAAGGTGAGAAA
>Ga0315915_1002089_pt1 | contig 24910 bp, 10 predicted proteins | sample MpolbnodulesMG_FD_207738 | JGI IMG/M metagenome (GOLD analysis project Ga0315915, IMG submission 207738) | Medicago polymorpha root nodule microbial communities from Los Angeles, California, United States - branched nodules | ecosystem: Host-associated > Plants > Roots > Nodule | place: USA...
TCTATATATTAGAGAGAGAAAAAAAATCTTGGCCACTTCATATGGTCCATAATGACTAATGAGTAACCAATATTATTGTCTTAGTTAATATACTCCATATATGGTCCCGTATATCAGTAGATGTTCAATTCAACCTAACAATATCTACATCCTTTCAAAAAAAAAAAAAAACCTAACAATATCTACATATTATTAGGTCTTACAACCAATATTATTGCATTGGAAATTGTTGATTTCAACTTAATAATTCTATAAATTTAAATATCATTCCACAAACGTCAAAACGTAATACTCTGTTAAATGGTCAAAACTAGACTTTTACTATTTTTAGTAAAGAATTAATGAATTTATAATAATTAACAGTAGCGAATAATGCTTATTTTAATAAAAAAATTATAAATCGGATCCATATCAGACAACACTCTATTATTGAACTATCGAATTTTGGACTGAACCCTTAACTAAAGCATTGTAAAGATCAAATTAAAACGATTTTTTGCAAAAATTCAAATTAAAAAACTGACCTGTGCAGCCATTGGGTTCATAAGGATTTCCTTCAAAACCTGGATTGCAATGGCACCGGTAACCAATATCTGTGTCCTTGTCATCACAATAGCTATTCTTCTTGCACCCATAATAATTGAAGTCTCCATAATTCTTGGAAGTAGCTGCACTGCAGTTGTCGTCAAGAATGGTCCAGTCAAGAACCACAGGTAATTGCTTGAAAGGTAAACCATTTTTTAAATGAGCGGAAGAAAAAGTATAGTTATCATTCCTAACAAGGAATGAATAACTACAAAATTCCGATGATTGGTTGAAATTAGAAGCTTCTATACTTATATTCCACATTTTAGGAGGAATATCAACTTGGCAACACCCTAAACCTGAACATGTTCCATTGTCAATCGATCTTTGATCACCAGAAGATCTTGTTAAGCACCCTGTTGAATACTTGTTCTCATGACGGTAACTATTAAAATAACCGAAACTGTCATAACCAACGGTTACAAATTTGTTTTCTTTGCTTGAAATGACATATGATTGACTAGTAAGCGTAGGTTTAGTATACTTATCAACACTGCAGTACTCAGAGACGTCAAATAACACGTCCATTTCAGCTTTGGAGATGTTTATGTTTAACACTGGCAAGTTATCAACCGTGTATATTTTGGATTCTTTGCAAATGAGCAGAATGTATCTACCAGCCATGAAACATTTTGATGAAGAGTTGTTGAGGTCTATGGCAAATGGATATGGAATTTCTTTATCTCCACAAGTCATGTTACTGCAGTTATAATTTGGTGCTGAATCAGCTGCAACTGTTGTTCCTACCAGTACTACCACCATGGTTAATGCAGCAACCATTAACACACACACTTGCTTCTCCTTCATCACTTTCATTCACAAACTAACAAGAATGAAAGTGAGTGTGTGTGTGTGAGAGAGAGAGAAAGAGAGGTTGATGGGAGAGAGGAGACGTGATATTGGTTCAATGAATCTAAATAGTTTTTTTTCTTCTTAGAATATAGAGTAACAAATAAAGTTTGATATTTTTTGTAAATAGTGTGTGTTAAAAGTTTGATATTTATGGCTTGATCCAAGACGGCAACTACTTGGCATTCTCAGTGAGAAGATTAAGTTGACTTATACTTGAAAAAGACTTAACATTTTTGTCGGCCAATGGGTAATATATCTACGAACATTGATCTATTGTGACTGGTTCTCTCATATGATAACTACTCCGTGAGAAGAATAAGTTGAACTATTAATTATTAGAGCAGCCACTTTTTATGCTAGAATCTATTATTTCACTGTATTGTTGTATTCAAGACGTTCTTATTAACAAAATGAGATAGTTATCTTTTGTGTAAAAAAAAAAAAGGTTGGACTATTAATTGAATCGTAAATAAATAAGTAAATTGTGCAAAGCTGATTTAATCGAACTTTCAAATTGAGCAAAGTACGGATAAGCGACAAAAACTAAACGACAATACAAAAATCTAACACGAGTAAAAAAAAAGATAAGTCATACATACGTACACAGTGACGAAGACTTTGAATATTTTTTGCTTTAAGAAAACTTATTATTTTCAAAAGTACGACATTTTCATTCTTTAATCATTATTCTTTGTTTTTTGTATAAATGAACAACTGATTTTACTTTAATTCAACTTCCAAACTAAGCTAAGTGATGAGTAGGAAAAACCCAACATGAGTAATGACAGCTATGTTATTTTTTTTTTGTTTGACAGACAATCACAGCTAAGTCATATACAGCTATGCAAATTTCGTCCATTTTGTTTCATCATAAATTACATTGTCCACATGGTTAGAGAGACTTTGTAAGTTTTGGTCTACAACGCTCATTTTGAGACCAAAAATTGAGAAAGCATACTACGAAAATAACCTTAGAAAGTCAATCTGATGACCGATTAATAATCAATCAACTGGTGTACATTTGATTTAAAATAACCTTACTTTATTTTTCAGTTTTTACTTAAAGTTGTATTATACTATCTTCTTTGTCAATTATAAGTCGTTTTAGAACATGAATAAAACTTAAGATTTTTTTACTAAACACTCGTGAATGTAGGGATCAAATTGGTTAGTGATTAGATTAATTTTTCACACCAATTCTATTGACTTCACTTTCACATACCACTCATGAATGATATTTTGTAAAGTAATTCACAATTTTTCTTTACTATATAAAATTAATTATATTTCTTAGTTTGTATGAAATTGGTAAAATAACTTAAAATTTGGGACAGGTGAAATATATTATTTTCCTCTATGTTTATAAACTCTAAGTTTACAATATAATTAACATCGGTTACTTTGCAGGTTGATGACGTGGATAGGTGGGTGTGGAAGGTTCATTCTTCTAATAGGTATACGGTGAGTAGGGTCTATTACAGGTTGACGGAGGAAGATGACCATGTCATTAATGATAATGGTCACCTTACTGACAATCATCTTTGGTGGTTAAAGGTCGTTCCTTTAAAAGTATCTCTGTTTGCGTGGTGTTTGCTTCTTAACCGGGTTCCAACTAGAGACAACTTATTAATTCGGCGGTGTGTGCTATCTCCCAATGATCAGTCTTATATGAGAGGTTGCGAATTGAATGAGGATAAGGATAATTTATTTGTTAATTATTATTTTTACCGTAAAATTTGGTCGGCGATTTCTTGTTGGCTAGGAGTTTCAACAGCAGCTAAAAGGAATTTATCGAACCATCTAACTTAGTTTTGTGGGTTATGTGGTTTTTCAAAAAATGTTCATTTAACTTTTACTATTATTTGGCATTCAGTTATGTGGGTAATTTGAAAAGAGAGAAATAGGCACATCTTTCAACATAAGAAGGAACAACTTCATTCTTTAGGCGAAAAGGTTAGGCTGCATGCATTTTGATGGTTTAAATCGAAATATGTTATGTTCGATTTTGACTACAACCTTTGGAGGCTTAATCCTAATCCTTGCCTAACTGTTGTAACTTAGCTTATCTCTTTTCTTGTTCTTGTTCTTGTTGGTTGGTTGTTATGTTTTTATGGTATCCTTGTAACATTTTTAAGTCTTCTTAGAAAAGTTTTGGTTGGAAGACTTTTTTGCTTTGGTAATATATTCCATCTTAGCCTTTAAAAAAATTGTTATTACTTTTGAATGAGAAATAGAAATAAAGAGGTAATTTAGAAAATTATCGTTTATTTACGATATATGAAACATAAAATAAAAAATTGAACAAATTAGAAATTAATAATTACTAAAGAACTCTCAGACGTTTTATTGATAACGGTAAATCGACAACAAAAATCAGATTTTTTTGTTAGAATAACATATATTGTGGTATAGAAGAGTATTTTTTTTTTCTTTCAGTAGGCCATATAAATAACCGACCTTATAAAATTTGATTTTTTTCCACCATACTCATTTCTCATGCACTCTCCAAAATTTCTATATTGCCCTTGTTCAGATTATACAATTTGAATCATATTTGTGCTACTTCAGATTATATAACATGAACCCAGTGGAAAAAAAAATCAGAAATAGATAATCAAAACTTTCTACTGACCATTATACATCCACACAAAAACTGCACAACAGTTTTGTGGATGGTATGAATGATCAACAATGACCAAGATATCATAACAGCCCCAAAGGAAAAGTAAGAAAGAAAAGAGAAGAGAGTTATTGCAATGCAAATGGATAAGAATGTTAGACAATGTCACATCTGATGCAGTGCAAAGAGAATGGTCGTCTTAGGCCCCTCAAATAAAAGAGAACGATTAGTTCTTTGTTGGCACATTTAGATTTTATCATGTGATGTTTTTTTAAAAGGAGCTCAAATCCCTAATTTGCAACAACAACATTGTAGCAACATATAAGAAAACAGAAAGGCACACAAGTGAAATACAAAGTTGAAGGGAAAACTTAAAGAGAAAGAAGAAAAAGGGTTACAACTGCAACTTCATCCGAAGCATGACTCAAATGCTTTTGTTCTATTAATTTTGTTTCATTATTTTATCGTATAATGTTGCAGCGAAAACATGCATATGGTAGTGAAAAGGGAAACAACAAAAAAGAGCATTAGAATTAACATAATCACAAAATGGAGTAATAGATAAATTTGTTTGTAAATGGGTATAAGATCCTTCAAATAATGATGAATTAGTCGTAGAAGGAGATAATATTAAAAATTCTAATAAAATTTTAAATGATAGCAATTCCATCAACGACAATGATAATGTTCTTGATGCATCAAATGTTGATGTAGCTATCGATGACCACTTCCCCTCCTTTAGAAATCTATGATCCTACAAAACAAGATATTCTTGATGCTAAAACCAGATACATTTTACTCAGATGAAAAAGCTTGTTAGGAAATTGAATCTCACATTTCCTATATGCAGACTTTCTAGGCATTTTTCATATTCTTATATTTCCAAAAAGTTAAGTAACGAGGAGACTTCTGAAAACCATGGTTAGGTTACTCTAAACATGTGGATAAAGTATATTATTTTTGTTGTAAATTTTACACTTCTCAAAATAGTGTTGAACACATCCCTAATACTGAAAAACTATTTAATATCATCAATGTCACAAGAAAGGTTGAATGGTATAGCAACTTTATGTATTGAAAAAGTTAGGATAGAACTATTGATGTAGGCACAATTGTTAGTGATTTTGCATCTAAAAATACTCCCAAGAATTGTTTTGGGTGAACATTTGGATATTAAATAAAAAATTTAATGTTTTTTTGTGTGTATAAAATCATATGTTTTTATTATATTATTTCTTAACGTAATATAAAATATCATTTTCAAACAAATTATTTTCACAAATTAGGAATTTAAGTTTTTTATATACTTATTAGTTAGAGCCTGGACTGCAAGTTCGTCCGTAGGCCACCAGGCATGATGCAAGACTATTTATTCATACACCACAATCATTGACTATAACTACGATCAAAGGAAGCATGTAAAATTAACTAAACTTGTCAAAAATAAACCACAAACCTTGCTTGTAACGCCACAATCTGAATTTTAGATTGTTTCAGATTATATAATACGAACACGTATCTAGTATTGATTCAAATTATATAATCTAAAATGTGCAAAGAATGTGTTAAAAGTTGTGATTTGGGAGGTTTGATAGGTTTCAGATTATATAGTCTGAATCGTGTTTAGAACAGAAAAGCTACCATTAAATCAAATTCTATGAGAACAATAACATAAATTAAACATAACAATTTCAACAACATAATTTCAACAAGATAAGTAAACAACAAAATTAAACAACACAAACGAGATTGATGACAATCAGTCATATAGAGATTTTAGCATCATATTAGGAGTCTTTTTAGCCAGTTATCATTCGTTTTAATTGAGTTTTACAAGATTATCACAGTGGTTTCTTGGGTATATTCACTATAGATGTTTTGTAAGGTGAAATGAGACAAGATTTGAAGAACTGCAGAGGTGTCAACTACTGGAAGAATCGCAATGCGTGCTATAAGCCACGTGTTGTGCAATCAACAAGAAAATTAAGGCAGATAACCACTCTCCATGACACAGCGTGCATATGAACGCACGCGTCGCGCCATCAGATGTGAAGCAAAGTGAGTTTGTCACATTATATGTAAGCTCTTTTTCTATTTTATGCTATTAAGTTGAGTGAGTTCTTTTATAATTATTATAAAAGGGGTATTATTGTCATTAAAAAATAATATAGACTTCTTTCTTTATATTTATCTTATCCTTTAGTTGTAACAAAAAATACCTCCAATTGTCAACACATATTGGTCAAATTAGAAAGGAACTCATACGCAAAAGCATTTGAATGAGATAGAAAGAGGTCTATTGTTTAATCAGATGTTTTGAGTTTGAATTCAATCATAGGAATGCAACAATATTAAATCTTTTGAGGAAGAGTTTTGCCATCGATAATGATTTTATCGGATGAAGAGATTAGTCATTGTAGTTGCGCGCAATGAATATCTGATTCATACAAAAAAAAAAAGAGATCAAGGAGGTTAACTCATATCAACCAAGCAAGGACGTGAATTCAACTATTGTTGCTGTCAGTGTTAGAACTTTGTTGATGGTTGATTTTAAGTACACATGCCAAGACTTTCTAAATTTTAGGCCTACGCAGACTTTAATCCTAGTGAGCCATCGAAATTCAACTCAGATAAACCATCTCATAAAGAAAAAAACTTAAATCAACTATATACTTCTCACATAATCATGTACTTAATGTACTTATATCCAAATACACATGCATATGAAATTAAGTCTATTAAGTTTTAGATGCTTACATAATCATTTGTGTATGACGACTACATCGACCATAATTATCTTTAATATAAAGGTTGTGATGTAGCTATAATCATTTGTTTTTTCTTACCATTTGTGCGTGTTTCTTGTAAATATAAATTTTTCCTTGCAACCTGTAAGTCAACTCAACTTATTAAATTAGCAACTAGTTTAGAACAAAAAACAATAGCAATTAGCCATACCAATTGAAACAAGAAAAACTAATTAAATTTGAAGTGTCATTATAAATAAAGGAACTTATGAATAAGACTCTGAAAGGAATATGTTGTTTTTTGTGCATTTTTTCCAAAAAAGAAGCAACAAAGACTCTTATGAATAAGACTCTGAATGAATAAGTCATAGTTTTATTTTATTTGAAAAAAAGAAAGAAGCAACAAAGGCCAACAACCACCATTAACAATTTTGTCTTTCTAGAGGCCTGTTCTCTCTCTCTTGTTAGTTTTTGTGAATGAAAGTGATGAATATGAAGCATGTGTATGCGTTAACCATGGTGATTCTGGTAGGAACAATTGCAGCTGATTCAACATCATTAACTACATGCAGTCACACTTGTGGAGGTAAGGAAATTCCATATCCATTTGGCATAAACGACACTTCATCAAATTCAGATTGTTTAGTGGGCGGAAGATTAATTCGGCTCTATTGCAATGAATCCAAAATATACGCGGGTAAAAACTTGCAAGTGTTAAACATAAACACCTCCAAATCTGAAATCGACGTGTTATCTTACTTCTCTCAGTATTGTGGTGATGAAAATACTACAGACACGCTTACCAGTGAAAAAACTAGAGTCACGTTTACCACTGATTTATATACCATTTCAAGCAAAGAAAACAAGTTCATAACTGTTGGTTATAACAGTTACGGTTATTTTAATAGTTACCGTCGTAACCATACTGAGTATTCAACAGGGTGCTTAACAAGAACTTTTGGTGATCAAATAAATGATGGAAAATGTTCGGGTGTAGGGTGTTGCCAAATTGATATTCCTCCTAAAATGAAGAATATAAGTATACAAGCTTCTAATTTCAACACTTCATCCAAATTTTGTAGCTATTCATTTGTTATTAAGAATGATAACTATACTTTCTCTTCAGCTCATTTAAAAAAAGGTTTACCTTTCAAGAGATTACCTGTGGTTCTTGACTGGACCATTGGTAAGGGAAACTGCAGTACAGCTTCTTCCAAGAATAATGGAGTCAACTATGCGTGCAAGAACAATAGTCATTGTTATGACCAGGACATGGATTTTGGTTACCAATGCAGATGCAATACAGGTTATGAAGGAAATCCTTATCATCCCAATGGCTGCACAGGTCAATTTTTTTATTCGAATTTTGGCAATTTACATTTATTTTTGTTCTCTTTTAAAAACTTGGTATCGGTTCAATGACATACTAAAGGTCCAATTCCGCCGCCCATGTGCGATGGCCTAATTTAAAACTCTCTATATGGATTTTCCCACAACATTGGCATTGAGGGATCAAACTAGAGACCTTCAAACGTAAATATAAAGGGAAAACCCGGAAATGTGACAGTTAATTTTAATAACGGGGTGTATCATGAAAGTTCTATTTACTATAGTAGTATAATTGCTTGAAAATATGGTTACTTATTTTATGGGCTTACAGACGTTGACGAATGTGAAGGAAACTCACATAGATGCGATGCTAAAGCAAAATGTAAGAACAATGATGGGAATTACACATGTGAGTGTCCAAAGTGGAATTCTGGAGATGGAAAAAAGGAAGGAGGGTGCAAAAATTCAATAGTATTACCTACTATCCTTGGTAAGCAACTAAGCATGCCCTATTTATTTTGGAAAATTACTCTTCTCAAGTACGAATTGCCCATTCACTACACCTTTCGGCATTTTCAGCAACAATTAACTGCCGCTGACACTTTTAAGATCGGTTCAATCACTTTTTAAGTCGGTTCAACTGATCTTAAAAGTGAAAGCGACAATTTACTGCCGCTGAAAAATATCGAGCGGAAGTTAACCACCGCTGATGTAGTGAATGAGCAATTTCATAAGTGAGAAAAGTAATTTTCTTTATTTTGTTTAAATTCATTTTTCTTTTCAATTTTTCAAACTCCTTTACATTTCTTCTCATTCACTATGCTATTCATATTAATTAGTTAAGTGAACGATTCATAAACTAGGTTTGATATATTTTGAATGCAGGAGTAGGAGCAACACTTATTCTTCTTTTGGTTGGGACATTCTCGTACTTAATCTACCATAAGAGGAAATTCATCAAAATGAAAGAGAAATTCTTTGAGCAGAATGGTGGTTTGATTTTGAAACAAAAACTCTCCACAAGAGAAGACTCCTCCTTTCAAACAAGACAAGACTCCTCAACTCAAAGTGCTAAAATATTCACACAAGATCAGCTAATCAAGGCAACCAAAAACTTTGACGAGAATTTAATCATTGGCAAAGGTGGTTTTGGTACTGTTTTCAAAGGATTTCTGGATGATAAAAAAATTGTTGCTATCAAAAAGTCAAAAATAATAGATAGAAGCCAAATCAATCAATTCATTAATGAGGTGGTTGTTCTCTCTCAAATAAATCACAGGAATGTTGTCAACCTCTTGGGGTGTTGTTTAGAGACAGAAGTTCCTTTGTTGGTTTATGAATTTGTTACCAATGGCACCCTTTCTGGATTTATACACACACAAGGTATTAAGGTGAATAATGAAACATGGAAAACTCGTCTTAAGATAGCCGCAGAGGTAGCTGAAGCTCTATCATATCTACATTCATATGCCTCAATACCCATCATCCATAGAGATGTCAAGAGTGATAACATTCTCTTAGATGGAACCAACACCGCCAAAGTGTCAGATTTTGGAGCTTCAAGATTGGTTCCACTTGATCAAACTGAAGTAGCCACAATGGTGCAAGGAACTATTGGCTACTTGGATCCAGAGTATATGCAAACAAGCCAATTAACTGAGAAAAGTGATGTATATAGCTTTGGAGTAGTTCTTGTGGAATTGCTAACAGGGGAGAAACCTTTTTGTTTTAGTAGGCAGGAAGAGAGAAGAAGCCTTGCGATGCACTTTCTGTCTTGCTTGAAAAAGGATAATGTGTTTGAAGTTATTCAAGATGGTTTGTGGAATGAAGAAAACAAACAAGAGATCAAGGAGGTAGCTATTCTTGCGGCGAACTGCTTGAGACTTAGAGGGGAAGAAAGACCAAGCATGAAGGAAGTGGCTATGGAATTGGAGGGAATGAGATTAATGGATAAGCACTCTTGGATCAATGCAGACATAAATTTAGAGGAGAGTCACTACTTGCTTCATGAATCATCAACTAGCATTTATGAACTTGGTGATAGCAGCAGTCATGGTAATATTGGGTATGACAGCTTGAAAGATCATGTATTGATTGCCTTTGATGATGGAAGATGATTGGGATGTGACAAAATGCACTTCAATTTCATTATTTTATAAGTTTTACATGAATATTTTATTTTGCAAAAAGTAATCCAATTAATTTTGTAATTGTAATGTAATTTGTTTATAGAATTAATGTGTTGCTTGCATGTATCCTAGTTGTTATTTAAGATATATTAAGTAAAGGTAAAGATGGAAATGTTCCATACTTCTGTTGTAAGGAATAGTTTTTTCATGCACATCGATTTTATGGACCTTTTAGACCAAGATAACTGACAGGTTTTCCGTTGATAGAACCCTGGAGCTCTTGCATATAATATTTTTTGGTCTCCCAGCCAACCATTCGATTACTCCTTCAGGGACAGGTTTCCGGTTCAATTGCTCAAATCGGTGAGTTTGATTTTGATCGTACAGATGGAGAAGAAGAGATTTGAAGTCAAAAGATGCAAGAGCAAAGGTGGGGTGGAGTTGTAATGGAGGAGAACCTGTTATTGACACTGATCTAATTGAAGACATGACCCATGCAAATAGAGGCCGCCTAGAGGCCTAACTGCCTAGCTGTAAGATTATGCGTATCATAGAATCAATATATAATGCAACAGTTCTATGCATTCTATTTGAATACTCTCATTGGTCTATTAATGAACCAAATATATGGACCAAAATTATTATATTAGTGCACCAAAAGTTATATATTCTTGGACTAACATTTACAAAGGATCATGTGAATCAATCATTAAAATTGTTTATGTTTAAAGAGCTGTAATGGTAGATGCACTATACATTTAGAAAATTTGAAGATATAGAAATCACTAACCATGAGCGTCAAACGATAATCACTCACTTGCTTACATAGTTGAATGCACCGCTGATACAAAAGTTTCAAATCACCTTTTATGGACAAAAGTTTCAAACATGCAGGAACCTCCTGCAAATGTAATAGAAGACACAGCAGAACCTTGGTAATCAAGTCATGGTGATAGAATAATCAAGGCAGAGAAAACAAAATAAATAACATGAAAATCCAAAAACAAGATGAAGAAAAAGTGGGGGGACAAGGACAATTTCTAGTTTCAGTTTATTGCTTGACTCACCAATTTTGGAATATAACAGTGGATTAGCATATTAGTGAGCATATCAAAGCACAAAAAAAAGGAGTTTATAAAAAAGATAACAACCAACAACAAGTCAAGTCACCTATGAAGCACATACACAAACACAACATAGATAATACACTGACTGGTCTATACTGATAACAATTTGAGAAAATGACATAATTCAATGATAGGACACCGGATATACCTTCTATCAAAAGTGTCAGTGCTACATAGAACCTTTTACCGGAACAATCTGTCATATGAGACAACTACTATTTTAAGAATTTAAAATCTATAACAAAGAAATAGGGATGATCAATATCAATAAGCTAATTAAAAGCAATATAAAACTGGATCATCTACTTAAATAAAAGTCTATTCTGTCCTATTACGAAAAATCAATCATTGGAATACATTTAATTTGCAAAGGATATGGACAGGTCCCGTTTCGATAAACAACTTATTTGTAGCTTATAGCATAAACACTTATCATGATTATCGCTTATGTATAAATCATATTTATAGTAAAAGATAAATACAATTAAATTGTTTTTGTATAATCTATAAGTTGTTTTCATAACTTATGAAAATAAGCTGAAAACAACTTATGAAGAGTGTCATAAGTTCTTCCAAACCGTCTCACAAAATTTATCCATAAGCTCAAATAAGTCAACTTTGGACCTAGAAAAATTGCAAAGCATTTAATGCATGATCTAAAATTTAAGTGAGTTAATTGTTGATGATTCCTTCGTAGAAGATGAGCAATGTATCATATATATCAATGTAATGCAAAGAGAATGTGCATGTAGGTAACCCTAACCTGATTCAGTGGAGTGATACGCAAGTATGCATGAAGGAGGAAATGGAGAAGAAAGCGAATCAGTGGTTTCATTGAATAAATTTGAAAGATCATGCAAGATGAAAAAATCACTCAAGAGAAAATACCTTGTTCATTGGAGCCACGGAATACGCTTTCTCTAGGGTTTCGGATGGCGCAAGAACTAAACATATCAAGATTCAAGATCAATTATGTAGTTCTGCAATCAATTTTGACTCTGTAAAATGAAATACATATATTTTAATTTGTAATTTGAAATTATTTTTCTTTTATATATACGCGTAGTCTAAATAAAAATGTGACATAAAGGTTGATTTTTTTCAAGATTTTTGTCATGCATACTTAGGATGTTAAAACATGAATTTACACAAAAAAATTAGATTTTTTCGACTAAGGACAATTAATTATGAATTTGCATTCTCCATGATTATGAATTTCTTAAACAATTTATAATTAATTTGTCTCTCGTTTAAAAACTTCAAAATTTCATCGTAAAGGTTCTTATGATGTTTTAGCTATGCATAGAAAATTAGGGAATAAAATTTGACCTGTGGGTATACGCTTAATAGGAATAAAATTGTAATTTTGCACGTTTTGGTTGAAAAATAAAAATAAATTGAAATGTCTTCGAAATGCTATGAAACTTTGCATATCCTTTTTATGTATTTTTATAGATGTATTTGCAAACAATGAGCTTACAATTTGATTTCCATATCGAGATTTCCGTTGTTTTATTTTTTGAGTTTTTTACGCTTGAAATATTGATAATTAATTTGTCGCTTGTCGAAAATTTTTAATTTTTTCTGTAAAGCCATACTTTAACGTCCTTAACATTTCTCTAAAGAATCATGAAAAATTCAATCTCTAGACGCGGTTTTGGACTTCATGTGTATTACATGGTCACAAATAATAAAAATCTCGAATTAAAAGGTCATAATATTTTATTTTTTTTACAAGGTAATTTTTAGACTTCACATATATTATATGGTCAATTTCATTAATTAACACTAAAAAAAATCAATCTTGACTTCTTTTAAAATGGAAACAAACATAGGTTAAGTCTTATCGTACTTTTTCATTGCAAACACAATTATCTCATTGTTCAATATTTTATTAGGGTAAGGAGAATCAGGGAGTTTAATGTTGCGTTGTTAGGGAAATGGTGTTGGAGGTTGCTGGAGGATAATGATAGTATGTGGTTTAGGGTGCTGTCAGCGAGGTATGGCGTAGAGGGAGGTCGTTTGTTGGGAGGGGGTCGAGAGACATCCATGTGGTGGCGTGATATTTCCGCTATGTGTAGGGAGGAATGGTTTGCAAACCACGTGAGTAGGTCGGTAGGCAATGGGGAGAATACCTTCTTTTGGTCCGATGTGTGGTGTGGTGGTGAGGAGTTTAGAGTCAGGTTCATTAGACTTTATGATTTATCGTTGTTTAAGGGGGCGTTAGTGTCTGATATGTGTCATTTAGGTTGGGGGTGGACGGTGAGGCTTGGAGGTGGAGGCGGAGGTTGTTCGCTTGGGAGGAGGGGCTGTTGGGGGATATAATTTTATTGCTTCAGAATGTGAATTTGCAGGTTGATAATGTTGATAGATGGCGTTGGGCACTAGAATCAACAAATACCTTTTCTGTTCGAAGTGCCTACTAATATCTGACTCTTCAACCTCCGTTAGTGTCTTCGGTGGATGCCTTGTCCCTATGGCATAAAGATGTTCCACTGAAGGTTGTGCTCTTTGGGTGGCGCTTGCTCCGAGATAGATTACCCACTAAAGATAACTTGCTCCATCGTGGTGTTATTGACCAAGCTTCTAGGTAGTGCGTGCCTGGATGCGGCTCTTTGGAAACATCAAATCATTTATTCTTACATTGTAATTTGTTTGGTTATGTTTGGCAATTCATATATAGGTGGCTAGGCTTGTCAATGGTTGCACCTCTTCAGGTGTCGGATCATTTTAATCAGTTTAGCTGTTGCGGTGGCACCTCAAAGGGCCACTGATCTATTCTCCAGGTTATTTGGTTTGCGGCAAATTGGGAAATATGGAAGGAAAGAAACAATAGGATATTTAATGTCAAAGAATGCTCGGTTTATCAAGTGGTCGACAAAATTAAGTCGCTTACCTTTGTGTGGTTGAAGGCGAAGCATATTTCTCTTCCCATCAATTATCATGGGTGGTGGCTTAGTCCGTTTACCATATTGGGCATAGGCTAAGTGTTTCTTTTCTGTTTTTTGTTCGCTTTGTACAGGCAATTCTTGTAAATATTGGCTTAACTCTGTTGTCCTTTCCTTAGTACGTCTTGTGCTAGGAAGGACCCTTTTATGAAGGTAATATAATTCATTTTAACTTTTTAAAAAAAAAAAAAAATTATTATTTCTCGCGAGATTCGTCGTTTCTCTTAAATCAAACAATGCAACTTGGTGTCAGAGAATATAGATGCTTTGCGAACTATTTGTGAATGGACTCAAGATATTTAACATTTCTCTTTTTTATTATTTCTTTTACTTTTTCTCATCAATGTCTTCTATTATTTGAAAAAGCAACTACTTGATGGGAAGTCGCCTTAACGTACCCGTTCAAAGAGAGAACCTTTGTCATCTGTTCAATGAATTTTTCTATTGGAATGTTAAAGGTATTTTTTTTGGTGCTTTTGCTTATAATTTGGAAAATGACACTGTTTTTAATTTAGAGATTCATGGTTATATTTTTGCTCTAGAGTTTGCTGCTCAAAATAGGTGGAGTATTTGGTTAGAGAGTGATTCTACTGGTGCTTTTAAAATTTCCTCTCTAGTTTTGATATTGCTTCTTTACGGATGGCATAATGCTTGTAGTCTAGATGTGCAGGTAATTTTGTCTCACATTTATAGAGAAGGTAACTATTGTGCTGATAAGTTGGCGAACATGGGTACGCAGTTCAGGGTTCAGTTTGGTTGACTGCCTTACCGCCAGAATTGAGATTTGATTTCTATAAGGACAAATGTGATCTGCCTAATTACAGATTCCCCTAGTATGTTGTTTTTATTTTTCCTTTATTTCTTGTCTCGAGGGTTTTGGCCTAGTCTCCTCCTCTTGTATATATTTTTCCTCTTTTTTAATAATATTTTTTAGATTGGCGGCATAGGATGGAATTTCTCCGAGTGCCAACCTAGTTAGGATGTCGGTGTTTCTTCTTGATGCATGTCCTTTCTCCTGACTTATCCAAAAAAAAATAAAAAAAATCAATGTCTTCTATTTAAGAATAGTAAATTTGATATTGCGTCAGGTTGATTAGTCTACCTAACTATGTGACTAATATTTAGCGGAAAATAAAAAACTAGTGCGACTAATTTTAACATCCAATATAAATTGAATCTATATAATTTGATACTCCCTCCGTTCCTTTTTAGGTGTTTTTTTTTTAAAAATTAACATCAAAATAACGATATGTATTTTTGCACATTTTCTTCATATACCATCAATTTAATCCACCAATAAATTCCTATTTCACACACTTTATCTTTTCAGTAAATTTAATATGTTATGTTTCTCCCGTAACAAACAAATATTATCTTTTTCTCCAACAAACTCATATTTTTTGCACGCGCTCTCTCTCTCTCTTAACAAACAATTGTCAATTTTCTAAATATTGTGCACATCTTTTTAATTATTGTAAGTCAATATAAAAATTATTTCAACTTCACATTTATCAAAAGTTAAGAAAAAATTCACTTTCTTCCAACTCCTTTATTAATTTAATATATTTACTTTCTTCCAACTCCTTTATATTTAATTTATTATAACAAAAATTCACTTTCTTCCAACTAATGTTAGAGCCACACTTAAAATTTTAACAATCGTTACTCATCATATTTATAGAATTTTAACTCTTCTTGAAACCATTGTTTGGAACAAAATTTTGTTTAAATTTGAAGATAACAACAAACAAATTTTGTTTAAAAAAAACAAACAAACTTTAATTTTCCAAATAGATAGCATTAATTAGTTTTACTGAAAAAGATAAAAAGTAATTGACAAAGGGTATAATTGACAAATCGTACCCTTAAAATGCCAAAAAGATAGTTAAATAGGAACGAAAAATTCACTTTAAAAAGACACTTAAAAAGAAATAGAGGGAGTAACATTTAGTACGGAAAAGATTGGTAGACATCTTTTCCACCCAATCGACACGCTTCTCTCTTTTGATTTTTCCTCTCACTTTTTATTGTGTGCCTTGAGTTGAAGAGTAGGAGTGTGGGACTCATCCAAAGTGTAAATGAGATGGATGAGGTGTACAAATATCACAACCTCATTCATTAACGATAAACCTTTTTGTTTCTAAAGGATTAACGGTAAACATATTACATATTATTTTTTTAATGGAAATGTTAACTAGTGTCTCCGGGGCACTGGTTAAGGACTTTAAATGATAACTTTTTATGGAAGTTTGTGTAATAAGTTAGCTTTATACCAATTGGAAAACGAAAATATGTGGTTGATCAAGTAGGAAGAGAATTAAATATCTTAAGTATTGAAAGGTTAGAAATGATTAGATTTTTTTGGAGAAAAAAATTCATTCGTGGAGGTGGTAGGCTATATACAGCATGTCTTTTGACAATGGTTATTGGCAAAGAAGAAAATGACACCATGCTTATTTTAAGAGTGGTTGATGCATCCTAAAGATCGTATGTTGAGAAGTTAATTTGTGGGGTTAGTAAGTGTCTTCCACACTTTCCCCTTTTTTTTTTAGTGTCAAGCACCCCTTGTACTTTGTACCCGAAGACGATCAGAGTACTCTTTATACTTTGTCTTTCTTTTTGTTCATTAATAAATATATTTCATTTGTCGTTCAATACATATATATAAATTTGTTTTTAAATTAATAAATTAACGATCACTTTTTAGGAATTAAGAAGCTACTATTAATCGATTTTTGTATTTTAGAAAAATAATAATTTATAAAATAAATGCGTTGATGAGGGAAGAGCAAAGAGGAGTCCCATATTTTTTTTTCTCTTGTCACTTTGTGTATGATATTTGGAAATGGATTTTGAAGTGGTTTGTGCTACCCGAAATTTTTATTTTTTTTTCAAAGTTGGTGCCTTTTCGTGGGTAAAGGAAAGCACAAAGGTTTGATGTTGGTTTGACACATAGTTCTTTGGGCTATTTAGAAGGCTAGAAATGATTGGATATTTTTGGAGAAAAATTATTCCGTCATGGAGGTGGTAGACTATGTACAACATGTCTCTTGGCAATGGTTATTGGCAAAGAAGAAAAGGGCATCATGCTTATTTTATGAGTGGTTGGTGCATCCTAAAGATTGAATGTTGAGAAGCTAATTTGTGGGGTTCGGAAGTGTTTGTCGCCCTTTGCATTTTCTTTCTTTTTAGGATCAAGTACCTCTTGTACTTTGTATCCGGAGGTGGTCGGAGTACTCTTTGTACTTTGTCTTTCTTTTTGTTAATTAATAAATATATTTCATTTGCCGTTCAAATTTTTGTTTTGTTATTTAAATTAATAAATTAACGATTATTTTTATGATTTGAAAAACTACTATTAATTGATTTTTGTGTTTTAGAAAGAAAATAAATTAAGTAAACCATCAAATTTGTCCCTGTCTTTGTACCAAATTCTCAAATTGGTCCCTAATTCTATTAATAACTCAAAATGGTCTATATCTTTGTTAAACCCGACTCTATTAATTGTTTTGTATTTTGAATGGTAATGGCTCAATGTCTTTTGGACATTATTTAGTGGTTAATGGAATAATTCCCTTTGGATCTTATTTGGTACGTTAATGACTTAAAATACAAAAGAACTAATAGAGTCGGGAACCAATCTGATAAACGTTTGACAAAGACAATAATCATTTTGAGTTATTAATAGAGTCAGGGACCAATTTGAGAATTTGGTACAAAGACAAGGACGAATTTGGTGATTTACTCAAGAAAAATTATAAAAAAATGTGTTGTCTAGGGAAGAGTGAAGAGGAGTCAAATATATTTTATGTCTTGATACTTTGCGTCCGACATTTGGAAAAGAAATTTCAAGTTGTTTGGTGTGGAGTTTGTGTTACTTTAAAATATGTCTTCTTCTTTTTTTTTTTCCAAAGTTGGTGGCTTTATTTGGGTAAAGGAAAGGACGAACAAAGGTTTGATGTTGGTTTGACACATAATTCTTTAGGCTATTTGGAAGGCTAAAAATGATTCGATTTGTTTGTAGAAAAAATATCTGGTTGTGGATGTAGTAGACTATTTACAACATGTCTCTTGGCAAAGAAGAAAAGGGCACCAAGCTTATTTTATGAGTCGTTGATGCATCCTAAAGATTGTATGTTAAGAAGTTAATTTATGGGGTTAAGAAATGTCTCCCGCCCTTTCCTTTTTCTTTGTTTTTAGTGTCAAGCACCGCTTGTACTTTGTACACGGAGGCGATCAGAGTACTCTCCATACTTTGTCTTTCCTTTTGTTAATTAATAAATATATTTCATTTGCCGTTCAAAAAATACATATAAATTTGTTTTTAAATTAATAAATTAACGATCATTTTAATGAATTAAGGAGCTATTGTTAATCGATTTTTGTATTTTAGAAAAATAATAATTTATAAAATTAATGTGTTGATGAAGGAAGAGCATAGAGGAGTCCCATACTTTTTTTGTCTTGACACTGTGTCCGATATTTGGAAAAGCATTTTCAAGTGGTTTGGTGTGGAATTTGTGCTACTCGGAAATATGTCTATTTTTTTTCTTCAAAGGACCACAAAGGTTTGATGTTGGTTTGGCACATAGCTCTTTGGGCTATTTGAAAGGCTAAAAATGATTAGGTTTTTTTGGAGAAAAAATATTCGGTTGTGGAGGTGGTTAACTGTATACAACATGTCTCTTGGCAATCGTTATTGGCAAAGAAGAAAAGGGCACCATGCTTATTTTATGAGTGGTTGATGCATCCTAAAGATTGTATGTTGAGAAGTTAATTTGTGGGGTTAGGAAGTGTATTCCGCCCTTTCCTTCTTCTTTGTTTTTAGTGTCAAGCACTTTTTGTACTTTGTACCCGGAGACGATCAGAGTACTCTCTCTACTTTGTCTTTCTTTTTGTTTATTAATAAATAAATAAATTTGCCGTTCAAAAAATATATATAAATTTGTTTTTGAATTAATAAATTAACGACCATTTTTTATGAATTAAGAAGCTATTATTAATTGATTTTTGTATTTTAGAAAAATAATAATTTATAAAATAAATGTGTTGATGAGGGAAAAGCGAAGAGGAGTCCCATATTTTTTTTGTCTTGTCACTTTGCATATGATATTTGGAAAAGGATTTTGAAATGGTTTGGTGTGGAGTTTGTGCTACCCAAAAATATGTTTATTTTTTTTTCAAAGTTGGTGCCTTTTTGTGGGTAAAGGAAAGCGCAAAGGTTTGATGTTGGTTTGACGCATAGCTCTTTGGGATATTTAGAAGGTTAGAAATGATTGGATTTTGTAGGAGGAGGAATATTCGGTAGCAGAGGTGGTAGACTATATACAACACGTCTCTTGGCAATGGTTATTGGCAAAGAAGAAAAGAGCACCATGCTTATTTTATGAGTGGTTGATGCATCCTAAAGATTGTTTGTTGAGAAGTTAATTTTTGGGGTTTGGAAGTGTTTGTCGCCCTTTGCTTTTTCTTTGTTTTTAGGATCAAGTTACCCTTGTACTTTGTACCCGGAGACGGTCAGAGTACTCTCTGTACTTTGTCTTTCTTTTTGTTAATTAATAAATATATTTCATTTTCCGTTCAAATTTTTGTTTTGTTTTTTAAATTAATAAATTAACGAACATTTTTATGATTTAAAGAGCTACTATTAATCGATTTTTGTGTTTTAGAAAGAAAAATATATAAAAAAAAATGCGTTGTCGAGGGATGAGCAAAGAGGAGTCCCATATTTTTTTGTCTTGACACTTTGCGTCTAATATTTGGAAAAGCATTTTCAAGTGGTTTGGTGTGGAGTTTGTGCTACTTGAAAATATGTTTATTTTTTTCTTTCCCAAAGTTGGTGCGTTTTTGTGGGTAAAGGAAAGGAGCACAAAGATTTGATATGTTGGTTTGGCACACAACTTGTTGGAAGACTAGAAATGATTAGAATTTTTTGGAGTTAAAAAATTCGGTCGTGATGTGGCATACTATATACAACATGTCTCTTGCAATTGTTATTGGCAAAGAAGAAAAGGGCACATGCTTATTTTATGAGTGTTTGATGTATCCTAAAGATTGTATGTTGAGAAGTTAATTTGTGGGGTTAGGAAGTGTCTTCTGCCCTTTCCTTTTTCTTTGTTTTTAGTGTCAAGCATTCCTTGTAATTTGTACGCGGAGGCGATCAGATTACTCTCTGTACTTTGTTATTCTTTTAGATAATTAATACATTTATTTTATTTGCCGTTCACAAAAAATAAATATAATTCGTTTTTAAATTAATAAATTAACGCTCATTTTTATGAATTAAAGAGCTATGATTAATCGACTTTGGTATTTTAGAAAGAAAAAAAAATTTATAAAAAAAATGTGTTGTGGAGGGAAGAGCGATGAGGAATCCCGTAATTTGTTTGTCTTGTCACTTTACGTCTGCTATTTGAAAAAGGATTTTCAAGTGGTTTGGTGTGGAGTTTGTGCTACTTGGAAATATGACTCTCTTTTTTTTTTCTTCCAAAGTTGGTACCTTTTGTGGGTAAAGGAAAGGAGCACAAAGATTTGATGTTGGTTTGGCACATAGCTCTTTGGGCTATTTGAAATGCTAGAAATGATTAGATTTTTTTGGAGAAAAATTATTCGATCGTGGAGGTGGTTAACTCTATACAACATGTCTCTTGGCAATGGTTATTGGCAAAGAAGAAAAGGGCACCATGCTTATTTTATGAGTGGTTAATGCATCCTAAATATTGTATGTTGAGAAGTTAATTTGTGGGGTTAGGAAGTGTCACCCACCCTTTCCTTTTTCTTTGTTTTTAGTGTCAAACACCCCTTTAATTTGTACGCGGAGGCGATCAATGTACTCTCTAGACTTTGTCTTTCTTTTTGTTAATTAATAAATACATTTTATTTGCCGTTCAAAATATGTATATTTGTATTTAAATTAATAAATTAACGATCATGTTTATGAATTAAAGTGTTATTATTGATCGATGTTTGTACTTTAGAAAAAGAATAATTTATAAATAAAATTCATTTCATTCTTTATATGCTTTATACTAATTTTTTTTATATATTTTACTGAAAAAAATATTTCTTATTTCGAGTAATACTAATTAAAAAAATCATTTCGTCAACACTTTTGGTAAATAATATTTAGTTAATTAAATTTTTTAAATGATAGAAAATAAAGTAAAAGAAAAACTCATTTAACTATTGATTTAAAGACCAAATATATATCTAGATATCAATTTAAAACTAATTTTCTATTGAGTTTGGTTCCTCATAATTGAGTCATTTTAAAAAGTGGTTGACTATACAAAGTTGAAATAAGAGCAGTTGATTACACTAAATTTTTAGATAGTGATTCATCAGAAAGATTTGAGATTCATCAGAGTGAATCTAGATTTATCATAATGGTTGGTGGATTTTTGAATGGTGAATCAGTGGGTGGTTCTTTGCTGGGTCGGCGATGGCTTTTTAGCGTGCCTTCGTACTTGGTTCCGGTCATCTTCATTGTTCAAGGATTTTGATCTCTGGTTCCTTTCAGGTCTGTTAAAATTTGCATATTTCTTGGCTTTCGATTTGCCGCCTTCACGTCGGTGGTCTTGTGGTTGTTATGTTGTTTCTGATCGTTTTGGTTGTTTTTGTAGTGTGTGTTGTTTTATTTTGTTCATATTGTTTGTTCTTGTTTTGATCAGAGATTGGGTGATAGGATATGTGACCTTGTTTTGCGGTGGTTCGGTTTCATGAACTCGAAAGGGTCTGATTCGTTTAGTCCGAAAGGGTCTGGTTTCTGACGTATTAGACTCATCTCTCGATCTGAGTTCTTACGCGTTGCTTGCTCGAAAGAGTTTTTTATGCTTGTTGTTGTTCAGAGAGTTGTCGACACTTGGATTCTGATACCGTGTTAGTGGTCGAACCGTTCGCCATTTTTACACTCTAACTGTTCTCTGCAATGTTCACTTTTCATTCTTTTTTGTAACCTGGTTTCGCTCCCCTACGTGGGTTCACTGGGTTGCGTATGTGATTAGTGAATTTTTGTTATAATATATTAGAGTATATCCACTTGAACTAACTTATCATGATATATTCATGTTTGAGTTTATCTGGGTCAGGTCCTTTGTCCCCCAATCTTTGTATCATTTTCTTCTTATTTAATTTTTTTTTTCGCTTAAAAAAAATCATTTTTGTATACGAATCACATGTATAGTAAGATACTAATGACCATGGTTTTATGGTTCTTCAGACATTGACGAATGTGCAACAAAAACTAATGTATGCAAAAATAAAGTAAATTGTAGAAACGCTTTTTGGGAATCACACTTGTTTCTGTCCCGAGGGGCAAACGGAGATGGAACAAAGGAAGGAGGACGCCAGCCAGTTCATCCAAATGCAACTAAGCTTTTTGTTTAAATATATTTTTAATCCTTATAAATATACCAACTTCTCATTTTACTCGCTCTAAAAAATTTCTTTAATTCTTATTCTCCAAAAAAAATTTCTTTAATTCTTATTCTCCAAAAAAAATTTATGTTCACTTTTGGTCTCTCGTTTGAAGTAAACTCATATGTAGATTTCATGTTTTTTAATAAAATCTTGTAAAAAAGTTTCTAATAATATAACAATCTTTTAAAAAAATTGATTTTTTTAACGAAACATGAATTAAATATGATTTTTTTTATATTTTTTTTGTCAAAACTTTATAGTTAATTCATGTTTTGTTGAAAAATTCTAATTTTTTTGGAAGAGATTTTTAAAATATTTTGCACAATTTTGTTAAAAAGTACAAATGCTACACATGAATTGACTTAAAAATTGGGACGAAAAGTGATGATTGAAAATTTTATAGAGGCTAAAAGTCGAATAATTTTTTTTAGAGGGACAAATAACAAACCTAGTCATAGATTTCCTTGCCTCAACTAGGATTTCCTTTAGTCCATGTTATCTTTTTCTTTTTTACCGAACTGAGCTGTGGATAATTTCAACTAGGACGGTAGAATAACTCTCTCTTTATAAGCAACAGTAAACAAATTAAACACTGAAGTCACAAGGCTAACAACCGACATTAACAATTTTCACTTTCTAAAGGCCTTTTCTCTTTCTCACTCTTGTTTGTTTGTGAATGAAAGTGATGAAGATGAAGCATGTGTATGTGTTAGCCATGGTGATACTGGCAGTAACAGTTGCAGCAACAAATAAATGCAGTCACACTTGTGGAGGTAAAGAAATTCCATATCCATTTGGTATAGACCACAACAACCCTTCATCAGATTGTTTCGTGGGTGGTAGATTCCTACCGTTCATTTGCAATGAATCCAAAATATACTTGGGAAACATGGAAGTGTTAAACATAAACATCTTCAAAGCTGAAATCGACGTGTTATTTCACGTCTCTAAGTATTGTGGTGATGATAATACTACAGAAAATACTATAGCCAGGCTTACCGATGGTTCATATACCATTTCAAGCAAAGAAAACAAGTTTGTAACTGTTGGTTCTAACAGTTACGGTTATTTTAATAGTTACGATGGTGAAAACAAGTATTCAACTGGGTGCTTAACAAGCTTTATTGGTTATCAAAGATCGATTGATAATGGAACATGTTCGGGTATAGGGTGTTGCCAAGTTGATATTCCTCCTAGAATGTGGAATATAAGTATACAAGCTTCGTATTTCAACCAAAATTCATCACAGTATTGTAGCTATGCATTTGTTGTTAAGAATGGTAGCTATACTTTCTCTTCAGCTCATTCAAAAAAAGGTTTACCTTTCAATGGATTACCTGTGGTTCTTGACTGGACCATTGGCAACGAAAGCTGTAGTACAGCTTCTTCTAAGAATAATGGAGGCAACTATGGGTGCAAGAACAATAGCTATTGTGATGACAAGGACGCAGATTTTGGTTACCGATGCAGTTGCAATCCAGGTTTTGAAGGAAATCCTTATCATCCCCATGGCTGCACAGGTCAATTTTCTTATTTAAATTTTAGCAATTTACGTTTATTTTTATTTTTTCTTAAAACTTTGTATCGAATTACGTACTAATTCGAAGGTCCAATTTCACTGCCCGTTGGCAATGGCCCTATTTAAAACTATTTGTATGGATTAACCCACAAAATTGGCATCGAGGGATCGAACCTGAAACTTTAGAATAATACACTCTAAGATCTCAAGTTAAATATCAAACCAATCCAAATGAGTTTATAGTACAATATTGTTGATCTTTACTAGGCTTTAATTAAGGTTCTAAAATTATAACCCGTACTTGATCAGGTCATTCCAAGATTCAATAATCTAATGATGGCTAAATTTTGAAATTTTATTGTAGTGAATAAAACATACTTAACATTTTTTTTAGGGTTAATAGGTCTTTACCCCCCTGTAATATAGGTCATTTTCGGTTTTCCCCCCTGTAAAATATTTTTGTTTTGATTTACCCCTCTAATAGGTCAAACAAAAACGAAAAATTCTTGAAAAAATAAAATAAAATTGGTTTTTGTTTGGCCTATTAGGGGGTTAAATCAAAACAAAAATATTTTACAGGGGGAAAACCAAAAATGACCTATATTACAGGGCGTAAAGACCTATTAACCCTTTTTT
>Ga0315915_1002090_pt1 | contig 24905 bp, 14 predicted proteins | sample MpolbnodulesMG_FD_207738 | JGI IMG/M metagenome (GOLD analysis project Ga0315915, IMG submission 207738) | Medicago polymorpha root nodule microbial communities from Los Angeles, California, United States - branched nodules | ecosystem: Host-associated > Plants > Roots > Nodule | place: USA...
TATTATTGTAGTTGATCATGTTCCTACTCTTTTGCAAACTTTTGTAATATATGATGTTGATGGTATTTCAGGAATTCTGCCAGATTCAATAACAAAATCATCCATTGGAGGTCTGCTATTTCCACCATCATTTCTGGAGTTTCTATTTCTGTTGGAAGCTCAAAGCTTCATGCAAGTACTTCAATGGTTGAATTTTCTATTTTGAAGGCTCTAAATTGTAAGATTAATCCACCAAGATCCAGCATTGTAAAAGAAGTTTTTTGGAATTCCCCAGTTTTACACTGGATAAAAGCTAATTGTTGATGGAGCAGATGCTTCTGGTGCCACTTCATGTGGTGGAATCTTTAGAAACTCGAATGGTCAATTTCTAGGTTGCTTTGCTGAGAGATTGAATGCATGAAACTCGCTAATAGCTGAACTGTGTGGAATAATGAGAACTTCGGAGCTTGCTAAACAAAGAAATTACACTCACCTGTGGCTGGAAACTAACTCAAGAATAGATGTCTTAGCCTTCAAGTCTACAAATATTGTTCCTTGGCAGATAAGAAACAGATGGTTTAATTGCTTGGATTACACTTCTAGCATTTCTTTCATTGTGTCACATGTTCATAGAAAAGGAAATGTATGTGCTGATAGATTGGCAAACATAGGTTTTTCCCTAAATTCATTTCAATACTTCTATACTTTGCCTAGGGAAGTGAGAGAAGCATATGTTCAAAATAGACTAGGATTGCCTAATTTTAGAATTTCTTCGTTTGAGAACGTTTGGCTTGAACCCCCTTCTCTTTTTGTAACAATTTTCTGTTAATATATTTTGGGTGAGAGTGTTCGTTACACCTCACCAGCTTTAAAAAAAAAAGTTTGAATAAACTTGGTCCTATGATAAAAATATGAGATCATTTTAAATTAAAAGTCACACATGAAGCTACATATTTTAACTTATTTAAATTAGTCATCTCAATCTATACCGCGTGTAAATTTATCATGAGTTTTTGTCCCAAAAACAATCAAAAATATATTGCGAATACCCTTACTCCAAATGACTTTGGTGGGGGTGGTATACTTTCACCCCTAATTTTTGTGTCAAACGCATACTTTATTTGACCAAAAAATAAACTTCATAATTTTAAATTTAGATTGAATACTATAAAAAGGAAGGAATTGTTCATTCAAAATCTATAAAGATAGGGATTATGATTTACTTTCTTGGTTTTGTTGGTCTTCAACAAGATTAAGATTTGAAATTGTCCTTCCCATATGAACTTCAAAACATAGGTTGGGTATATGGACCTTGTTGATTTAATTTTAAGAAGGTTGATTGAGAGTTTAAAAACTGTCCCCTCAAGATACAAGGAATAAATTACTTTACACGAATACAATTATATTTCACTATGGTGTGTTTCGACAAAGCATGTTTTTACCAAAATTTCAATACACGTTTTATTTATTTGACATTGTAGAAATTTACAATTACAGATCTATGGTATATCATTGTGATTACATTTTCTATTTTTTAAAAAGGTTAACTCAAATACCGAATTTGAACACACCCATTCAAAATCAGAATCTCTTATTTAGTTGCTGCCCTACTAACAGCTATAGACGAAGAATAGCATGCCACTTAAAGACCTCAGAATAAACTTTCAATTTAATAGATGTTGATTGAACATTTGAACAATGAGATAACCTTATCTGTCAATTTCCAATGGAGAAGCTGCCACATCAGATGCATGCAAATATGCCCAAAATGTCTACCTCTCATTCCACGCATGCCTCCACCACCCTTTCCACTCAAAGCAAAACCCAAAATCACACGAAACCCATTTCCTCATTATACACACAAGCATCAAGCAAGTTAAGATCTAGCAGGGGAAGAAGAAACAACCTATAGAAAAGGAATGGCTTCCACTTCTGCAGTTTCAGTGGCAATGCCACTAACTTCCACCAGCCAGAAGAGGGTGGTGAATAGCTCCAAGGCATTCTTCAATCCACTGCCTCTTCGGTCTTCAAAGGCTACGAAATCTTTGAAACGCAATGGAAGATTTCAAGTTAGGGCTTCCATGAAGGAGAAAGTTGTATCAGGACTCACAGCAGCAGCATTGACAGCTTCAATGGTGGTTCCTGATGTGGCTGAAGCGGCCGTTTCACCTTCTCTGAAAAACTTCTTGCTCAGCATTGCAGCTGGGGGAGTTGTGGTTGTAGTCATTATTGGTGCAGTGATCGCTGTATCCAATTTCGATCCCGTCAAGCGTCGCTGATAAATTTCTGTTGTGCTGCCCGGGACCTTTTTATTCCTTCTCTTATCATGATGTGTATATCAGTATATGTAACGTTCTTCAGTAATGATTTGAACTGTCTCTTGTGTGTTAACTAATATCTAACTTTTGAACTCCACTTGAGCAGAAGCTTCTCAATTATTTAAATGAGATGTTCATTTTCATACATCACAGAAACAGATTATTACATGATTCTGCTGATGGGAACAAAACTAACTAGCAGATTTTATTTTGAAGCAATCCAATATGGAGTATAAACATAGCTGACAGAAAATTTAAAACATAAGATCAGACAATAAGTAGAATAATGGTTGATAAACATAGTGTGATTACGTTTACACATATGATGCAATAATCCATAATCACTAATAGTCAATTCTATGTAAAGCTTGTATACTGATGCCAACATGTATGGCTCATAGCTGATTAAAACAAACTATCAGACTGTAAGTCGAATAATAATAGCTGATAAAAACGTATTGGGATTACACGTATGATGCAATCCATAATCACTGATACTTGATTCTATGTTAAGCTTATAGACTACTGCCAATATGTATGGCTAATCACATGAAAATATTCTGCAACCAAGCTACAATCACTGCCTACGGAACTTGGAAATAAAATCAAGCATGTACCTACTCTCTGCAGAATAATTCACCTTATCTGCCTTAACTACTGTAATCTTCACCTTCTGTTCCTCATTATATAACTCCTCTTTGATTTTCAGCCTAAACACAAACTCATTGAAGAGTCTACTCTTGATTATATCTCCAAACTTCTCATCATCCTCCTGTTCATACTTCAACACATACAGATCCTTTGCTGAGTACCCCATAATCTCCTCCCCTGCTTCCTGGAAAGCAGTTACCCAAGTTAATCCTGAATGATCCTGGATTTGAGCTTGGAGAAGGTAACGATAATCACATTCCTCAAACTCCTGGTTGCATCTATCACACTGCCATTTTGTGTCTCCTGACTTCGTCACTTTCTTATTGCACGGTCGATCTCCAATCATCAGAGGGCAAGCTGTGTAACAAAATGGATCGGTCCTCATGAATGATACGGTTGCCCTCATTGTTATCCAGTCTGGCTTGCCTGAACGCCCTAGACCTTCATCTTTAATTTGAGACACAGTTTTGCGTATCTCATTTTTGGGTCCTCCATGAGTGATGTCCTTAGAAATGGATAGAGAAGCAGAATCTTTCCCAACTTGATCAAACCAGTTTCTTAAGGTCTGAGCCTCAGGGAAATCAGGATTTATGAAAAGCTGTGTAGTAGAAATAGAGCCTATAGACTTTCCACTGAACTCATTAACTTTCCCAGCCTTTACTGCTAAAACAGGGAAAACCCCAGCATCCACCATCTCTTGAAGCTCTTGTCCTTCCCTGTTGCAGAATTCACCCCAAAGTGTTAGCTCAACACTCTTGCCAGAATTGTCCTTTAGATTCAAAACCCTTCTCAGTGTTTCCATTCCATTCTTCCTTAAGATGGGAACTGAAGGATTTACAGATGTCACAACCCCAATAACATCAAGGATAGCGTTACTCTCAACAATCTCAATGTCACTGATAGGTCTGAAGGAGAATTGTTGTCTAGGTATAGAACCATCCTCATCTGGGCAAAGCTCAATCGTTGAATTTAAATCCAGCATAATTTCCCATTCATTCTTCAAATGGTTGAAATTCTTCTGTGCAGGTTTCAAGCTACCTTTCGATATCAAGTAAACTTTACCAACCTCAATTGCTTCATAGAAACGGTCAACAACAGCATTAAAGCAAGTTACCCGTATTTCACCTCCATCAGAATCAAGGAGATCAAACGAGAAGACTTTTCCATCTCCACGAGCATTGTTATAGCGGCGCAAATCCCCTTTTGCAGTAACCCTTGCCTTGATGGCCCACCTACCCTGATAGGGATTTAAAGCAGCTATAGGTATTACACGTGCTGGCGCCTCATTTTTCATAACTGCACCACGACCTTTGTAAAGCGGAGGAGGTTGGTATGGAGGTTGAACTGTTGGCCTGAAATTCTGCCCATTACTACCAGCATTTGGAGCAGCAAAATTATTGTTGTAAAGCGGAGGAGGTTGGTTTTGAGGTTGAACTGTTGGCCTGAAATTCTGCCCATTACTACCAGCATTTTGAGCAGCCAAATTATTATTAATACTTCTGGACGAACCAGCCACAGTGTTATCAGGCAATGCTTTCTGAACAGGTAACTCTGAATCCACAAATGACTTTGGATTCCCAATGATTTCACAATCAGGTATTATGGTTTCCATGTTAAGCACCATAATAATCCTGTACAAGGAAAAACAAACACAAATCAAGTTTAGAGAATAAACCTAAAGTCAGTTATGATACATTTCATCTGTAACATTCTTTCAACTCTTAAACATCCATAAGCTCTAATGTATCATCTATAATGTTTAGGGTGGAAATTGGAATGATGCAAACATCGAAATTCACATAAAATTCAAATTGCAACAATCTTAATTAAACTATTACAAAAAACTAAAACTTAATTCAACTACCACAATTCTTCACTAAAGTTACATATCACTCATCATTTGTCAAGTGGCCATAGAAGATAACACTTATGTAAAGTAACCAAATGCATCATCTACAACGTTTTAGGTTGAAATTTTGGAATGATGCAAAAACTGAAATTCACATAATATTCAAATCGCAACAATCTTAACAAGACTATCACAACAAACTAAAACTTAATTAGATTATCACAGTTCATTACCGAGGTTCCATGACATTAATCATTCTCCCAAGAGCCACAAGAAGCTAACACTTATGTAAAATAACCAAATGCATCATCTATAACATTTTTGGTTGAAAATTTGGAATGATGTAAAAACTGAATTTCGTATAAAATTCAAACGCAGCAATCTTAAGTAAACTATCACAAGAAACCAAAACGTAATTTAACTATCACAATTCATCACTGAGGTTCCATATCCTAATACTATCACTAATCATTCTCCCAGGAGATAGAAGAAGCTAACACTTGTGTAAAATAATCAATTGTATCATCAATAACATTTTAGTTTGAAAATTGGAATGATACAAAACTGAATTTCACATAAAATTCAAATCACAACAATCCTACTTAAACTATGACAAGAAACTAAAACTTAATTCAACTATCGCAATTGACAATTCATCACTGAGTTATCATATCCTAATTCTTACACTAACAATTAACCCAAGGGATACAAGAAACTAAAACCAATGGATTACAACAGTGTTGTTGTCAAATAGCTACTATAGCATGGTACAATTTGAACAAATTGTTACTGTTTCACAATACACTATTTAGTACAAAGTGTTTTCAAATGGCGACTATAGCGGCACTATAACACTGTATTGTAAAGGAATTTGAACAAACTGCTATTCTATGCAATATGCGATTGACAACACGAATTTCAAATGTGTCTTAAGAAAATTTGAACTAAAACATTGTTGATAACACTGTTGTAATCCATAGTAACACTGATGTAATCCATTTGAACTAAAGCACTTCTGACAACATGCATTACAAGAAACTAAAACATCAGTAAACAATAGAACTATTACAACAGTGTTGTCAAATAGCTACCAAAACAGGCACAATTTGAATAAAGCACTATTGTTTCACGATACACTATTCATTTCAAAATCTTGTCAAATAGCGATTATAACGGAGCAACAACACTGTAGCATAACAGAATTCGATCTAACAAAATCTTGTTAGATCGCTATTGATCCACGAACTAACAACGCTGATTACAAATACATATTTTAGAAAGTTTTATGTTCAAAATTAGAATGACCTAAAAAGTGAAATGTACATAAAATTCAAATTGCAACAAAATCTTCATCAAACTATCACAAGAAAGTGAGAAACTAAAAGCCAGTTATCACATTTCATCAAGGTTTCATATCCTAATTCTTAGAAATGAAACTTCTATAACGATTAGGTTCAAACTTGAAATGACCTAAAAAGTGAAATGCACATAAAATTCAAATTTCAAAAATCTCAATTCAACTATCACAAGAAACTAGAACTTAGTTCAAACATCAATTTCATCAGTGAGGTTCCATAACCTATAATCTAATTCTTACAAATGCAACTTCTAGAACGTTTTAAGTTCAAATTTGAAATGACCTAATAAAATTGTGAAAAACACATGAAATTCAAATTTCAACTATCACAAGAAACTAAAACTTAGTTCAACTATCACATTTCATCAACGCAGTATCATATCCTAATCCATACACTAATTCTTACGAACGCAACTTCTAGAACGTTCTAGATTCACCTTAAAATAACCTAAAAAGCAAAACGAACACAATTCAAATCGAAAAAAAAATTCTAAATACACCGATAATCGATTAATCAGGTTAATCACTTATTCAAACAACTAATTAAGCAACAAGAAAAAAAAAAGCGAAGAGAAATACTTGCGATTCTGAAGCGGAGTGCAAATGTAATCGAGAAGCTGAACAATGGAACCTTGCTTAACTCGACCGGAATTGACTCGGTCGTTGAGTTGAGCAGCGAGCATAGCGTGATGAGAGGAAACGGCGTCGGAGAGAAGAAGACGGTAACGCTGTTGGTGAGAGTTTTTGGTGCTTACGATTGTTGCAATGTCGAGAACTTGAAGTAGCGGCTTTGCGTCGACGTCGCCGGCGATTATCGCCGGAATAGCGTTCGCGGTGAGATTCACCGCCATTGGTGGTGGTTGTTGCGATTGTGTGTGGAGAAAGAAATTTTTATAACAGAAATGGAAAGAGAATGTGTTGTTGTAATAGAGAGCGAGATTTTGATATATAGGTTTTAGAAACCGAACCGGGTTTGTGAGTTGGGAAACAAAGCAGTCAAACAGTGGAAATATAGATTTATAGATCATTTCACAAAAATTGTGGAAATATCAATCATTAGTGTAAAAAGTTTATACATTCATATATTCTATAAAATAAAATAAGGGTTTTTCTAACATATGTAACATTGTATAGGATAAGATGTAATAAATATACCTTTTTTTTCAACAAAAACTATCATATTAATTATCCTTTTTTTGAAAAATGATAATTTTCTCTATTATATTAATCATTCACTATTTTATTTTTCTAACTATTTTTTTAAGTGCATGGAAATTATCCATGAATTAAATGGAACACTAAGTGTATAGAAGAAAATGTATTTAGATATAGAAACCAGAAGGAAAAAAAAAACGCAGAAGATAAGCAACAAACTATAGAAGGACTTAGATAGCAAAGACCAAATTTAACTCCAAAAATTTAGATAGTAGCAACAAATTCAAGGACTAACCATTCCTTCAAACAAAAAACAAATCAAGGACTAACCATGACCACTCTTTTTTGTTGCAACTGAGACTTTAAATATAAAATAGGATTTATGTTATGAAATTGATCCTTAATATTGCAAGATATTATAAAATATATAAGAATAGAGAGAAATGAATAAAGAGAGAACTAGAGAGAACAAGAGAGTATAGTGTATTGTTTTCTCAAGTGTGTTCTTTACATTGAAATATAAGTCTTATTTATATAACACATATGTGGTAAGTTACAAGTACATGAAAAACCCATAAGACTAAGTGCCTATAACAATGAATAAAGGCATTGACTCATGGGAGTTAAGGAACATAGAAAGCCTTAGGAAAATGGACATCCACATCTTATTAATATTATTCATAACAATTTAAATTTTGTTGTGTTTGAGCTTCATTCTTCCTCTTTTTTATGGTTGACGACGGAACAAAACCTTCCTTGTCTGGACAAGTTGTAACATTGCGACCACTTCTTGCTTTCCTTGACAATTTGATACCACCTTTTGATCGTTTTGTTTTGGGACGACCTTTTGTTATTGAACGCGGAGGATTGCTAATAAACTCTACTGCATTCTCCACATTCTCAATATATGGACCCTTGCCTTTATGTCTTACTTCACTAAGCATGACATTTATTTCGATTGGTCTTTGAAATTCATCACGACACCAACGTAAATGGTAGATACCTTGTTGGAATTTGAAAGCAATCTTTATAAAGAAATATTGTCAACACATTACGACAAAGAATACCCCAAAACACAAAATGCTTACAACTACAACCAACAACATCATCCCATAAGACTTTATGCTTTTGTGAATGTTGCTCCTTGTAATATTTCATAATAAATTTTACATGCTTTTCTTCACAAATCTTGTATTGAGTTGCCCTCTCAAACTCCTCTTGAAACTTCTTCAACGCAAATTTTGTGAAAATACTATGAACTTGCTCCTCTATAGGGGATAATGATCGAAGTGACTCCTAACCTACACAAATAAATTCATATTACTACTACATAGCTAAAAAGTAAAAGGCTTAAACGCACTTTTGACCCCCTATGTTTGCCATAGTAGCAATTTTGGTCCCGTATTAAAAAAAAACATTTTTCAGCCCCCTAATTTCACCCCTTTTGCAACTCATTGGCCTCTTCTAATTTTGACTGAGTCAAAGGCCACGTGGCTCAAGATTAAAAATCAATGATCAAGATTAAAAGACCTCACATGCTCCCTCTCTTCAATTTTTGATTCTATACTTTAACCATTTCTTATTTCTCTTCATGCTTCAATTAAGCATATTGTAAAAATGGGTTGCAGAGATGAATTTGTTGGTGATGCAGATGCATTGCTGGATATAAAAATTGTTGCAATAGCCGCTCCAAAACCCATTTTGGATCTTTCATAAAAAAATTGTTGAAAAAATGGGGTTTACGTGAAAAATCCCCAAAATCGGAACAACAACTTCCCCCATAATTCCCCTTCCACTTTCAACCACACGCACCCCAACTAAATCCACACCCCTCCAAAGCAAAAACAATGGAACAAGGCAATTAGCATAACCATTAGTTTTGTGAACCTTTTTTCTACTTTGTCGAAATTGAGTGTCTATGGAATTGATTCTAGAATTGTGAAATTGTTATATTGATTTATGATGAAATTTCGAAGAAGAAGTATTGAAGCGATTGCAAATAATATGAAGAAGAAGAATTATGAAGGGACCCGTGAAGAGACGAGAGAGACATGTGAAAAAAAAATCTGGATTTGAAAAACCTAGAGATACAAAAGAGAGAGAGACCTGTGAAGGGACACAATAACACTTAAATTGAGTCATTTAATCTTGACCACTGATTTAATCCTACGGCTATTAATTATTTCAATAATTCTTTTCCATTTAAATTTAATTTAATAATAGCTTTTGACCAAATCAAAATCAATGAGGTCTATGAGTTGCAAAATGGGGTAAAGTTAGAGGGCTGAAAAGTGGTTTTTCTTAATAAGGGGCCAAAAATTGCTACTATGACAAATATAAGGGGTCAAAAGTGCATTTAAGCCAAAGTAAAATGATAACATCATCATTTGTCTACAAAATATTATTATTGAATTCGTATATAAGAAATTAGAGGTGAAATATTTATGGAGCAATAATATGTATGTGTGACTTAATGAAAGAAATTGAGAAAAACGTTAAAGAAATATATGCATGTGTGACACAATGAAAGAAATATATGCTGCCACATGAGAACAAGGTGTTGTATGTGTGACATAAGGAATTAGTTGAGAACATATGAGAAAAAGGTGATTAAATTGAGAGAAAGTAATTATATTACTTACTGTGCTATAGCTGCCACATGAGAACAATTGAGTGAGTTTTGAGCTTTTGCCATATCCTTGAGAAAAAATATAACGCAAAAGGAGGGAAAAAAATGTAACAATTGAGGAGGAAATATTGTAAATTGAGGAGGGAATACACATTGAGTTGTATTTAGAATATGACTATTTAGTTTTTCACAAAATACAATAAATAGAGTGGTTAATAGTGGAGAGAGATGGAGGGAAAATAACAATTACTTATCATTTTTCAAGAAAAGGATAATTAATATGATAATTTTTGTTGAAAAAAGAGGTGCATTTATTGCACCTTATCCTATGCAGGGTTGCATAGGTTAGAAAAACCCATAAAATAAAAATACATTCAAATCCACTTGGGTTGTTCCGGTGGTGTTGACTTGGGAGTGAGCCAGAGGCGGACTCAGACATTTGGTGCATGTGGGGCTAAAATCTAAGTTGCTAACACTTACACTTGCTATCGACAAAAGCAAAGCCAACTTCAAAAGCTTATAAATCATAGCAAATATGTTGCACTTATTTGTTTCCACAAGTTTTGCACTAGGTTGTTGACTTGTTGGTCTTAATCTTAACATATTGTGTTTTATTTATAAGGGGTAATAATTATTTTGGTCCTCTAAACGTGTAAGGAGTAACCACAATAGTTTAAAATAGTCATTGATTGTGCACTTTGCTAGTCAAAATAGTCTCTAACATTAACATAATTTGTTAATATTGTCATATTAGTCTTTTAATATACTTACTAGTTGTCACTTCAGAAATATTTTGATTAACAAAGTGCAAAATCAGATATTATTTTGAAATTTTAAATACATTGAGAGACTATTGTGATTACTCGTTATACATTTAGAGACCAAAATAATTATTATTGTAATTATAATATAAAAAAAAATAGGGAAGTTGGATGTGGGGCTTTAGGCCCACATAGCCTTAACATGGATGTCCCAGAAGTGAGCAGTTTATACAGGAAGTTTATACTTTATAAAAATTACGAGTATCAAGAAAGGTAGTTGAAGTAATAAATCTTTCTAAAATGTATGTAATTATTTCTAAATTATCATTTATGTATAAATATATTCGATGTTGATTTTTCATATTCCAAGAGAATTGATTGTATTAATAAGCAGGGGCGCAGAACGAACTTTGATCACACGAATTTGTTAGTCGATATTTGCTTTCTTGTTTGCTTAGCAAATACAGCTCTAATACTTTGTCTTGGGTTCATGAGATTATAACTCATTTGCCTTTGTTTACCATACGTTGTCCAAAGAAAATCAAAATTAAAAGGTTGATGGGTATGTAGCTTCCTTCTTGGTCGAGCAAGATGTCAATTGCAATTGTAAAAACTTAAATTAAAATTGCAAAAATAACATCACGAATTGACCACTGCTATGTAAGTATATAGCTATGAAAAATGAGAGGATAAATAAATTTCTATAGCTAAAAAAATTATTTTAAAATAGATTAAATGGATCCTTATTTATTTTATATATGATAAAAACCCTAGAGAAAAGGGGATGAACCAGAATTTTAAAATGAGATTTAAATTCAAACAAACAACAAAGAAAATGGATTTTGAATGGATGAACCTAGAAATATAAAATGACCTTGAATCAATGGTGAGAGAGGTAGCACAATGATATGATATGTGCTCGTTGAAAATAGGAGAGGTGCACCTCCTGCTCCCAGCAGCATACTGGGCATTTTTTGCATAATTTTTTGCACACAAAAAAGAATTCTGCTCTTCCCCCAAAACAAAACACTCGCGTCCAACATGATTTCCAAATATACCCTTGCGCGAGTTAAGTCACGCAGCGTGTCTTAACTCACGCACGTTATAAGCTCTGCGTGACTTAAGTCATGCACCACGGGCATGTGCGCGAGTTAACTTACGCACGTTGGCCGGTGGTCAGAGCTGAAGAACAAACGTTTTTTTGGACTGTGGTCAGTTTTTCAACATTCAATCCACATGTTTTTTGACCACATTAATGGTGTTTATAACCTATACTACTATTCCCACCTATAAATACCCCTCCATACTTCCCTAATTCCTCATACCATATCACTTTCTCCCCCTCCTCACTCTCTCCCTCTCTTTCTTTCTCTTTTTTTTTTGTCAATAGACTCTTTGGGGGCAAAAGTGATCAAACTTCTTCGGGGTAAAATAGTGAGTAGCCGACTTGGGGAAGTGATCGACCCTTGGGATAAGTTTAAATCTGCTTTTTTAACCCCAGAAACTTTTTACCGTGGGTAAAAAGAATTTCTTGGGGTAAAAAAAAACCAGATTTAAATTTAGCCCAATGGTTGATGATGTATTTTTCCCAAGAAAGCTGCTCACTATTTTACCCCAAGAAGATTGATCACTTTTTACCCCAAGAAGCAGAAAATAAGTATATTTAGTGAATTCGAATAAATTATTGTATGAATTATTAATAAAATGAGATATTGTTATATGCCTCAATTTTGTTCATTCCTTGTTATGTGATGGGCTAGTGTGGCTATAGCCATCTAATACCTAATTACAATGAAACACATTACATATTAAAGGACCAAATATGAGTTGGATGGTGTGTCACCACGAAAATTCTTGATCCTATGATGCAAATCTGTTTTCAAAATCCCCAAAAAATTGAATCCTTGCTCTAAATTGCAAATAAGGTTTTATTGATAAATTATGGGCTCGTGAAATCGCGCCACAATGTGCAAAAATCCTGGAATGATTCATCGATAAAATTTAAATTCACTCTTTGGCGCTCCTCAGATCGTGACACATTTTTTTTCCTAGAATAGACATGCTCAAATAAGGGTTGAAATCATGTTGAGAAATGCTCAAATCGTGGCACGATTCTTGTTATTCAAAAACTTGATTTTCTTTTATTTTTCCATATCCAAATTGTCTAAAACTACTTAAGACTTTACTAAAAGACATTAAAACGACCAAAATAACATAGTATGACAGAGTGTCATCATGTTACTGGATGAACAAGATACAAATATACTTTCCTATTAACCTTAGACGTTTTGTCCATTTCCAAAGCTCCAACATCATCCTCTAAAAGTTTCAATTGTCTAAGAAAACCATACCACCTCTCAACTATATCTACATACTCCGCTTTTTAAGAATATTCTTAATCTCAAAATACTCAAATCACCTTCTCAACTGGACACACAACCCTCATATGTTCCTTTGGTGTCCACAAAATAACCATCGTGGTGGATGACAAAATATTGACGAAGAATACGATAAAACAACAAATCACAATGTTAGTTCAATAAACTTTCTATAAAAAATGAAAGTAAAGGCATAGCATCCCAAACGAACATATAGTCAATTTGAACTACATACGTAAAGAAATTATTTTTAAGATTACCCACTATAGTTTAACACTACCCCACCATTGATAGTGAAGGATTGAAACTGAATAGACAACTATTCAGATTTATACACACTAAACATACAAAGAGAAAAACTATTCACAAATGAAAATTCTAACATTGAAATCCAGATTGAATTAAATACACTGAAACAAACCCTAGATTCGAAATCATCGAACAGGAGAATCGAAATCCAGATTCATGAGTTAAAGGACTAATCAAATGAAGCAATGTTAGAATGGATTGAAACATGAACAAGCATAGGAGAATTGAAATCCATAATTGATGATGATTTTTTTCTCAGTTTACTACCCTTTATCGAAATCCAGCTTTGATGATGATTTTCATCCCCTTCCACAATCCTTGGATTGGGAAATCTCAAATCAAGAATTGGTTTCTCACTTTGACGTCTGTATTTTTTTTTTTATTCTAGCGACATTAGTGTTACTTTGGTAAGCAAGATGCCACGTTAACATTTTTTTTGAACAAAATTGTAAAAGGGTTAATGTTGCACGCGTTTAATGAGACTAAGGATTGGATCAGAAAAAAAGATAAAGGACCTAAGTGTTGCAAATAAATAAGACAAAAGACTCTTGGAGTAATTTTACTTTTAAATTAGTAATGCCGAAAAAACAACAAAATTCACTCGCTCTCATGTGTAGAAAATGGTTTTTTGTTTTGAAGTTTAAATTTTAAAGAAAATTCATGTTGGCTATAAAAGTTGAGTGCCACGTCAATTAAGAGTTTTTATAGTTCATAATCTGAACTGAACCTAATTAATGTTTGGATTTAGTTTATAAAACCCACTTTGATAAAAATCAATTAACTATTCAAACCGTTACAACTCAATTTAAAACTCTATAAATTAATTTTAAACTAGGTATTTAACCCGTGCGTTGCACGGGTTGGATTATAACTTATATTTGAGAAAATAAAAATTGTGATAAGTATAATCACATATATTTGATTGATATATAATATATTTAAAAGTAGAGATATGATTATTTTAATATTAATTTATTCTAAAATAAGAGTATTCCTTAAATATATGAGAATTTGTATTGATTCATATAATATATTTGTGTAAATATTTTAAGGTCAAATAATATAGTTGTTGCTGAATCCTATAATATTGAATAAGTTGAATACATATATCATATTCTATCTTAATGATGCAATCATAAAAGAAAATTCTTTTATGGTATCGTAGTTGTGTAATAATATGTTGCTTGTTTTTTTTTATCATGGAATCTCATATTCTTTTCTATTAGAGTTAGAGTCATTCATACTTGATGTCAATATTACTCATGAAAAAGGTTTCAATAAGTTTAAATTAGGATATGATATGATTAATCCTTGGTGGTTTTGCCTTTTTCATCACGTGACCTAACAGTTTACTTACGTTTCTATTTCTTATTTAAGGTCTCCTATATTTATTGAAAAAGATAATCCTAATGGTGATAAATTAGCTTATTTTGAACTTTCCTATCAAACCTTCATTTTTGAAATTTTATTCTAACATTTATTGGTCCTAATTATTTTAGCCAACAGTTTGGTTTACATTCTTGTCACTTTGCTTAATTCATATTTTTGGTTGTCTATTTTTTTTCTTCCAATTGAAGTTTATATTCCCATTTTATTTAATCATATATGGAACAATAAAGGGTGATATTTTTTTTAACCTGTGCTTAATTACATTAATATTAGTGATTATTAGATGGAGTAAGAGTGAATTTTTTTTTCTAAGAGTTGCACATCTCACGGTTCTAGCTTAAACAAACATCCAAGCTTTCAAAATTCTAGAGACACATTCCTATTGCATCCAAGCTTTAATTTACTAAAATAATATATAGAAGATAGATAGATGTGTAACTTGGATCATATCCTTCAACCTTCTCTATATATTGTTTTTAGAGGCACTATTATTTATTCATCTCAATTTTCTCTCTCTTTATCTTAATTACATTATAATATGCTTATTATTATATTTATACGAAAAAATGGTAGACACTTGTCTTCACCTTTATAAAAACAGTATTTATTCATTAGTGCATGTACTAATTTTATAAATATACCCCTTATTAATACTACCAATTTGTACCAATGAATAGCCAAGAAATGAAGAGTAAAAAAGAGAAGAAAAACTATAACACCAAATTGAAGATGTATCATCCAATAGTTTCATGGAGAAAGTGGTGATAAACAACCATTTTTAATAAGCTTCTTCCTCACTATCAATGATGCAACAAAATTATAAAAAATAGAAGCATCATTTATCCTAATTCACATAAAAATAAAAATAAATCCACATACACATTAAGGAATAAAAAAAAAATATAAAAGAAAGTCCGAAAAATAGAATAACAAACATTTGAAGCTTAAATATTTGATCAATCTAAGAGTAACTTGACTCCCTATCATATCATAGAAACCAATTAATAATCAAGAAATAAGAGTAAAAATATACCTACACTATTGAATAAATTGTCATATAATTAATACCAAGAAATATTGAAAAATGGCTTCAAATCCAAATTCAACACCAAAACTCTCCGGTTTCTAGCTTTCATCTTTTGCAGCGAATCAAGACTAATACTACCACCACTACAACTCATAGTATTATTAGAATTGTGCATATTGTTATTTCCTTTCATATTTGAAGCTCTATGTCTCCTCATGTAGCCACCCAAAGCTTGTCTTATTGCAAACTCCAATCCACAAATAGAACACTCTTGTGTTTTAGGTTTTGATAATTAAGAGATGAAGAGTAAAAGTGAGTGGAAAAACAACAATACAAAATTGAAGATGAACTATCCAATTGTTACTTGAAAGTGATGATGAACAAAACTCAAAATATGATGCACAAAATCACATATTTATCCACAATGTTTTCAATGTAGAAACTAAAAATATTGAGATCATATTAGTGGTTGTATATATAATGAGTGAGTGTATGGTCATAATTAAAAAATGAGTTATGGAATAAAATAAAAAATAGTAGTTCAAAGGTTGTGATAGAAATGAATCCATACATCCATAATCCATAATAAACATGTAAAGAATGTGTGAAGGAGGTATAACGTAAAATGAAACGAAAAGCATAACATCAAATTAAAAGTTAATTGTGCCTTGTATTACTTGACCTTTTGTATTCTTTTTAATTGTTGATATCAACTGCTGTATTAATTCATTGTTGGTTTGTTCATGATATGCTATTCATTTTTTTATATATAAAACCTCTCATATGCTAGGGAGAAGATATTACCGGCTATAATCTATTTGCCAATTGCCTATCTAACTTTTGTTTGGTTCATCAACATAATTCAATGAAAGTTATGACTTATTTGATTTATTTATTTTATTTAATTATTAGTAAAGGAGATAGATTAAGAGGAGATGGCAAAGTTTTTTTAGAGGTGTTGTGAGAAGCTTTGTTAGATGTGTCACATAGGCACAATCCAAACATTAGAATGAGACAAGTTTCAAATTCAAAGATATATAGATTTTAAGATTAAATTTTAATCTTTGGCACTCCTCAGATCGTGGCACGACTTTCTTAGATCGTGACACATTTTTTTCTAGAATAGACATGCTCAAATAAGGGTTGAAATCATGTTGAGAAATGCTCAAATCGTGGCACGATTCTTGTTATTCAAAAACTTGATTTTCTTTTATTTTTCCATATCCAAATTGTCTAAAACTACTTAAGACTTTACTAAAAGACATTAAAATGACCAAAATAACATAGTATGACAGAGTGTCATCATGTTACTGGATGAACAAGATACAAATATACTTTCCTATTAGTCTTAGACGTTTTCTCCATTTTCAAAGCTCCAACATCATCCTCTAAAAGTTTGAATTGTCTAAGAAAACCATACCACCTCTCAACTATATCTACATACTCCGCTTTTTAAGAATATTCTTAATCTCAAAATACTCAAATCACCTTCACAACTGGACACACTACCCTCATATGTTCCTTTGGTCTCCACAAAATAACCATCTGGTGGATGTCAAAATATTGAAGAAGAATACGATAAAACAACAAATCCCAATGTTAGTTCAATAAACTTTCTATAAAAAATGAAAGTAAAGGCATAACATCCCAAAAGAACATATAGTCAGTTTGAACTACATACGTAAAGAAATTATTTTTAACATTACCCACTATAGTTTAACACTACCCCACCATTGATAGCGAAGGATCAAAACTGAATAAACAACTATTCAGATTTATACACACTAAACATACAAAGAGAAAAACTATTCACAAATGAAAATTCTAACATTGAAATCCTGATTGAATTAAATACACTGAAACAAACCCTAGATTCAAAATCATCGAACAGGAGAATCGAAATCCAGATTCATGAGTTAAAGGACTAAACAAATTGAAGGAACCCCAAATTGAATGAAGCAATATTAGAATGGATCGAAACATGAACAAGCATAGGAGAATTGAAATCCATAATTGATGATGATTTTTTTCTCAGTTTACTACCCTTTATCGAAATCCAGCTTTGATGATGATTTTCACCCCCTTCCACAATCCTTGGATTGGGAAATCTCAAATCGAGAATTGTTTTGTCACTTTGACGTCTGTATTTTTTTTTATTCTAGCGACATTAGTGCCACTTTGGTAAGCAAGATGCCACGTTAACATTTTTTTTTATTAACAAAATTGTAAAAGGATTAATGTTGCACGCGTTTAATGAGATTAAGGATTGGATCAGAAAAAAAAGATAAAGAACCTAAGTGTTGCAAACAAATAAGACAAAAGACTCTTAGAGTAATTTTACCTTTAAATTAATAATGCCGAAAAAACAACAAAATTCACTCGCTCTCATGTGTAGAAAACTGTTTTTTGTTTTTAAGTTTAAATTTTAAATAAAATTCATGTTGGCTATAAAAGTTGAGTGCCACGAACAAACACGTCAATTTCATATTCCAAAGAGTTTTTTCAGAAGACAGTGTTTAAGTTTTGCACCAAACTGAGTCAAGGCAAGTTAAGTTGAGTTTGCGACTCGCTGACGGTAATCTCTAATTTGAATTGTACGGTTCAATGCTTTTTCGATACCGACTTCGAGAAAATGTTATCTTGTTGTTTCCACATCACTACCATTTTCAAGAAAATTCCGGATGGAAGACTCCGCCAATGATTTTGGCGGTCTACATGCAGAGGATCAATGCTCACGGTAGCAAGATGTCGTCGAGAGAACAAGAAAAGTTCCTTTCTCTCTCAACCTCTCATCATCCCTCCTCCCTCTCTCTCAATCTCTATCTCTCTAACTTGAATTGGACTATACAATTTTGATTTATTTTTTATTTTGCTTAAAAAAAATATTTTGGTTAAAAAAGTTATAAATGATTCAAACTGGTTTGTGTATAAATTTGATTATTTGATCTGTTTTAAATATGTGGTTCAGTTCATGAACCATTTAATTTGGTTCAGTTTGTTTTGGTGCAATCTAGTTTACTTTAATATGGTTCAGTAAACCATATATTTGCACACCATCGTAAATTATGCAGGAATTTCGGACGGAAAATACTAATTTACAAGGGAAAAATTTTGGGGCGAAAACCACTAAAAAAATGGGAGACCTAAAACACAAAATTGTAATATTTGTTAAGAGAAATAATAATTCAGTTAGGTAGTTAGAGCTTATTGATATTTCGTTAATTGGTCAAATTCGAGACCTCACATTTGTGTGTCTGAATTAGTGGTGCTTGCCACTTCATCTACAAACCCAAATAAAAAGTCTTTCAAAGATTCTAACTCTCTGAGTGCTTTGATATGTTAAAAATAAGGGAATGAACATGACAACTTATTGTGTTTGATTGTAAAATTGTTCAAGAGACCAAACAAATTAGGGAGCAAGGGAGAATACAAAAACTGAAATTTGTGTCCCTCACTAAACCACATCACAACTTTTTGTCAAAAATACAAATTTCTAAAACACCAAAATAGTCTTTCGTACACCAAACGTCATATAAGACAATAAAATTATCAATACATAAAAATTTGTCATATGTATAATACTTATCTTTTAACATATTAAAATCACCCAATCAAAGAGGATTTACAATGAAAATCTGATATAAATCTAAGTTTTTTTTTACTAAAATATAAATCTAAGTTATAACTCTCAATCAAACGGATTATCAATGAAGATCTAAGTTATTAACAAATATAACGTAAACATTATTTATTTTTCTCAATTAGTATGAATTGTTCTAAAGGAATCATGTATATATAGAGACGAAGTAGTAAAACATACTAGTTTCTACTTCTCAAAAAAGGATAATAAAATGCAACGGAAGATATATTTAATAGTCGAAAACTTAATAGTATATTTAAGAACATTTGGTATATTTAAGAACATTTGGTTTGATAAATCTCTTCCATTTATTGCATTAACCCTATGACGTTGGCGTCCACGGACAAATCTAACACACAAGTCTCTTTCCATAAGCCTGGAATAATTAGCAAACCACCTATGATTAAAAGTTATGAAATATTTAAATTATCAATCACGAACATGAATAATACAACTTATTTGGGTTGGTCTGTTAGTGTTGCTTAGAGTGTGTTGCTTTCACGTTCTTAATTCGATTTTTTTTTATACCAATTTTGTTAGGTTAGTTTGACACTAATCTCTTCCATACATAAGCCTACAATAATTAGCAAACCACCTATGATCAAAAGTTATGAAATGTTTAAATTGTCAATCATGAGTACTATGAATAATACAACCTATTTTAATTAGTCTGTTGGGGTTGACTTGAGACTTGAGTGTACTCATCTCAAATTTTTAATTCGATTCTTTCTAATACCAATTTTGTTAGGTTAGTTTGACTTCTTAAAAAAAAATTATGAATAATAATTGTTTTTTTTTTTGGAAAAATTATAAATACTCGTAGTAGTACATATCACTCATGATTTTTTCAAGGCCTTGTTTAAGACTATGGATGCTGCAATCATAGGTCCATCAAGATACCTTAATTCGCCTCTAATTCTTTCATCAATCACATTAGTTTTTTGTTGTTGGTAAAATTGCACCAATACTAAACTCGCAATGAATCATATCATATTGAAAAAATCAAGCTAGCAGTGGATTTAGTTGTTCGAGACATGGTACATATATAGTAATACATCAAGAGCATTGTGTCCCAAACTCACCAAGCAAAGTCCATTATTATTATTATTATTATTATTATTATTATTATTATTATTATTATTTTGGTCTTATTATTATTATTATTATAATTATTATTATTATTATTAGTAACTTTTAAAATTAGAGCACTGTGTACTTTGGCCGGAATATTATAGCTTCTCCAAAGGTGTTCTTCACCATTGGAATGCGCCAACGTCACAATGTGGCTTAGGGATGTATGGTTGTATGTTGAAGCAAAGCGACATTGAGAGTAAAAAGTGGTTGTACATTGAGGGATAATCATGTGGGAACAGTGTTAGGACTTAAGCATATAAGATAAGATAAGAAGTCAATCAAAATAGTCTATTAGGCGGCAAAAAATTATTACTTAAGCACTTACATAGGATACTTAAATAAGGAACATTTATATGGTAACTCAGTTAGTTCTAGAATTAAGTATGACTCACCTTGATCTAGAAAGATCTAATATAACAAGTAATATTAAATATGTTAAGGTGCATTTGTTTAATTGTGGGTGTGCATTTACCTATGTAGTATTGTATGACCTCATAATAAATCAACGAAGAATTTTAATACTTTATTAATACCTTATATAGTAGTAGTAGCTAGGTAGTTTAGTGCTTGGTGATATTCATCACCGATCACCTAGGTTGTTTATCTACTCAATATTGGATTAGAGGAGGGAAGAGAGTTATTAATGGATGGGAGGAAAGATATTTTAATTAAATATATGTTTGGTTTAAAAGAATTATTCATTTTGATGTGGCTACACTCATCTATTAATATTATATATATGGCGAAACTTAATCCAACATATATGTAGCCTTTTCTATAGCCAAACTTTAAATATAAACACAAATTGATATGACTTAAGCACGCAAGGAGAGACAAACCCAAAGGATTAGTATATTATATGAGAAAGTTTATGGCGCTTGTACCTGGTATTGAGCAGTTTTATCTACTCAATGTTGAACTCCTAAAAATCAATCATGAGTCCTAGTTAGGGGGTTATGTTATTGACTGAAAAATGAATAAACTGTTTCAAAGTGTTTATGTGGCAATGTAACCATCCCACTTAAGTCATCCAAGATGTGTTGCACCACGGTAACCTTACATTGCATCCATCATTTTACTATTTATTTTGATGTACAAATAATGATGGGAAAAGATATATATAAAATTTAATTCATTAAACAAATATTTGATTGAGTTTTAGTTTTACCATGATAAATCCCCAAAAATCACCATAAGATGGTTTGTGAGCTATGTATCCAACCACATCTGCATAAAAATTGAAACAAACATCCTTATTAATTATTTAATAATCAAAAGCACCCTTCATTGAAAAAGAATAACATGCATACGTAAGGTTGGATAGGGTTTGATAGAATACTGGTGCTTAAAAGCAAAAACTTGCTTTAAGGTGTTTTGTGAAAGAAAATTTATGCATGGATCTGCTTGTACATATGAAGGATTATTGAGCTTAGTTAATGGTTTTAGTAAAGTACACAATACTTTTTTTCTTTCATGTCCTATAAGGTTGGGACAAAACAAAAACAAAAAGGCTTACTTGAATTGCAAATATGCCATTTTTCTTAAGCTTTTGGCTTAACCCTTGATAGAAATATTTAGTATACGTAAAGTAAAGATTCAATGAAGAACTTGATTCATCGGGGTCACAAAGATCCCCTAAAATCACATCAAATTTCTCTTTGCATTTATTTAATCCGTCCCTGTATATACCAATATATAGTTTTGTTAGGGCAAACCATTCTATCTAAGTTAACTAATTTAATTCATGTAGAAATCAATGACAAGTTTGAGAGAGGAAATATCATAAATATCACATCTATGCAGATTGCGAAAACGACTTTATAAATATCTTCGATGTTATAAAATTTTGAGCACCTCTTCGACTCAAATTACTTATAAATTCATGCCTAATTACTTATATATCCTTCGGGTCTTTATATAAATTCATGCCTAATTCATAGCAAACATTGCTTAAAGACAATGTTTTAAAAATCGAACAAGAGACCGAACTGACAAGAAATTTAAGTATCATGATTTGATTGAATTTAATTGGTTCAATCAGTTGAATCAGGATTGAATAAATGACTTGAAATAATAAAAAAAGTGCTAAAATTTATATTATCTAAGATAGAACTCTGGTTAAACCAATCGACAAATTAGTTGGTTCTTAGGTCAATTCTCAATTAATAGTTCAAAATATATCTTAAGACAACCAATTTCATATCAAATGCAAAATCAACAAAGAAAATATACCTTTCCAAACAGCTATGTACTAAGAATAGTCAGATGCTGGTTAAGGTCACTTGATCCCGCAAAGTCCACATTGAGGGACCAAATTCATGATATATAAGATCGAATTGATGAAATTTAAGACTTATATAAAATTGATACAAGAACATGAACTTTTATAAATGTTACCATATCAATAGCCAAACACCATTTTACATCGAGATAAATTTCTTGCTCATACCAATTCCTTGAATTGACGACTGTCATATGAACGTTATGACCATCGTCAATAGTTTATTTAATGGTAACATAAATATATAGAAATAAAATAGGAATCACAAGTACAAAGGTGTTAGAACACCGGAAGTACCCTACAACTCCAAAAGCAAACAAAAGGGAAGGAAAAAAAACACCCAACAAGATCTAAGAGAAAAGGAAAGAAACCCAACAAGCACCCAACCCTCCACCAATGGTTGGTGAACACCCCACACCTGCACAATGACCAGCCTAAAAATCCTCCATCAAAAGAGCTAACCCCACGGGGTCGTCAACATTATCATCATTTTCATCTTCATTTCCATCGTCAACATTATTATCATTTTCATCTTCATTTTCATTTCCATCGTCTCTATTTTCTATGTGGCCATTACAATGCAGATAATTCTCTACATGTTCAGCATAAAACTCTCCATTGTGATAGAAAATTATTGGAAAAAATAAAAGAACAAATTTCGCTATGTTAAGCAATCTCGCCATTCCTTGAACAATTTGATATCTCAAAATTTTGATGAAATCTTTATATGCCAACAAAGATCAATTCTTTGTTTTTAGGTGTGACCGTCACTTCGTTTTGACTTATATTTATACTTGAATGAATTGAACCAGAGAAGTGTGGACAAAATAGTGGTCTTCATTGAATTTAATTTATTTGCTATATTCTCTAGGTTCTATATTGACCATAGTATAAATGTCATAATAGTTTGTGCCCTTTGAAACACAAATTAAAGAGCTAAAAAACAAATTAAAAATCAATGCTTTATTGAAAAAAATAAACTTTTTACCTTTCAATATATTGAATATACAATTTAACCAAATAATTGAGCTAAAGTGTTTAATGAGTTTTACCAAAAGACGAATTATTCATAAAATGCTTAGTTTGATTTTTGGTTGGAACAATTTTTTGTCATATTTTAATGACCTTCCGATCGAAAACAATACTTGAATATACAATTTCATCTAAAATGAAAAATGGACCACATCTAAAACTAAAAGCGAGTCAATTTGTAATTGTTCAAATGAATTATTAATATCGGCTAACTCATATTTGGCAACTCCAGGAGCAACCATTCATGGCCATTATGGATCGAAACCCTTTATCAATGAGATATTTTGGTTACAATTACATATGAAAAATCAAGATCCGATGATATAACATATTATATTTAACTTTGTAACTTATGCTCTAAGGACACAACTTAACATTTCTCTTAAAATGAAAGTATCTCAATGAATTTTGTTTTATCTAAAAATGATATTGTACATCACTATCAAGTTCATTATACTTCACTTTGTATCTATAATAATATATAAAGGGAATACACCCTTTTGTGATGAGTTTTTTCTTCCATTTTTACCTTTCATTTAAACTACTTTATGATCCTTTTTATAATGTTATTTAAATTATCAATTAATTTTTTTTGTTAAATCCCATGAAAATATGAATAATCCAGAGCAATAAGAGGAACAATTCACAAAAATAGAAAGAAAAAAAATAAGGGACACTATAAAATAAACCTTATTTTGAGTTTATAAACAAATAAAAATTGTGTTTTCATGTAACATTTGTTCTTCTAATTTATGATTCTATTAATTACTTTTTATCATTTCTTACAAATGAAAGCAGAAAGATGACACGTTGGTGTCCCCCTTACTCCCTCCCCTCAACCAAAAATTGCTCTTGATCCCTTTCCAGCTCCTTCTAAAAAGTTGAATCAAACAGATTAAATTTAAAATATTTCCTCCTCTACAAAAATCCTCAACCAAAACGATCATAAATGATGTTTGAATTACATCTTTTACCTTAAAAAATAAGGCTTAAATGCAATTTTACCCCCCCTATTT
>Ga0315915_1002093_pt1 | contig 24894 bp, 14 predicted proteins | sample MpolbnodulesMG_FD_207738 | JGI IMG/M metagenome (GOLD analysis project Ga0315915, IMG submission 207738) | Medicago polymorpha root nodule microbial communities from Los Angeles, California, United States - branched nodules | ecosystem: Host-associated > Plants > Roots > Nodule | place: USA...
TCTCTTGAGGCCTCTTGAATCTTCATTTTTGTCTTCCCAAAGTCTTGACAATTCTTCAGTTGTTCTTGATTTGCCGATTTGCATGATTTCTTCATGAATTACTTCAAAAACCCCCTAAAATTGCTATGTTTCGGAAAAACTAGAATTACAGACTCAAATATAGAAAACATTACAAAAGTCCCGAAATCATAGGCAATCGTTCTAATACTCCTCTTTTTTCTGCTAAAACCTACTGAAAATGACCGAAAAACATGCTAAGAATGACGTGAGATGACATGTCATCAATCACTCATATCAATAGTACAATCAACATCCTCCTGAGGAAGAAACATTATCAAAAATAGAAGATTTTGGTGGTCCTCTAACCTCTCTCTATATTAGATAACTCTTAAAGCTCTCTTTACATCAAACCGACTTCTGCTGCCCTCAACCCTCTCAATCCAAAATCTTTCCTTGTGGTGCGACGAGATCCGACTCCACACCACCTCTTTTGTGCTTCGACGTCAGTTTTTGGGTCGGTTTCTGCTAGTGAAGGTCGCTTAATCCTCCACTGTAGCTCCTCTTCTTCGTCAAGTCATATGATAGTCGAAATTACTAAATTTTTCAACAAGTCATATGATAGTCGAAATTATAGTGTCTTAGCAAGATTAAATATTTACATAATGTGCTCCTAACATTTTCTTTGCCTAATAATCTTAATGAAATACTCACTCTCCAAATGAGAGTTTGTCTTTCTCTATATTGCTTTAAAAGCACCTTAATTTAAGCAAAGGAAATATGACAAAAAAAATTGTCATCTTAAACAACACCTCTAATACATATGATATTTTAGCTTGATGATCACATATGACCTATGAAATTTGGTGTATACTCACTTGTCAAACTTGATTCTCACATTAGATGTTGAATTTGTGAGAGAATGTGAGTTTCACCGCCATTATCTAAGGTCTAGATCCAAGAATAATGTTAATATTATTCTTTAATTCCTAAAAATTAGATTTTTTAAAAGTTAAAAAAATTCAACTCAAATTAGCAGAAACATTAAACTATATTAGCTTAAAAAGAACAACAGTAGAAAAAGCACTCATCAAAATACCAAGTGCACTATCAACATCAAGTCTTTAAACAATAATATCAATTGCTAGTGGTATTTTACAACAATGATCAAACAAAGACAATTTACTTTGACAAAGAATAAATTCTTATAATAGTCATATTTTTACCATTATATGTGTGAATGTTAACTCTTAAATACTTGAATGAGTTTACACTCACACAATAGTAGTAGACATGCCAATAATTAATTATAAGACATGCACAATTTATCTTTATTTGTGAATTAAAAGACAAAAATGAGATACCAAGCGCACCATTAAAATACAATCTTTTGACTGCTAAGAATTAATTGCAAGCGGTACTCTCAATGCGATGTTCAAATATTGGTAATAAATCCTGTCAGATAATGGGTGTCTTCTGACATCCTCATTACCCACATGGAAAATTAAAGAATTACCACACATTTAACGTCACATGTTATAAATTAAAAGACCAAAAAACAAGATACCAAACACATAATTAAAACACAACCTTTTGACTGCTAAGAATTAACTGCAAACGTTAATCTCAATGCAATGATCAAATATGGTAATAAGTCCTGTCAGATAATGAGTGTCTTTTGACATCCTCATTCATTATCCACATGGATAAAGCTTAAGAAGTTCTGTCAAATAATGAGTGTCTTTTGACATCCTCCTTATCAACATGAAAAACTTAATAATTACCGCATATTTACCATCGCATATATGTAATTATCCGGCCAAGCTATGCATTCCTTTTGTCAAACTAAAACAGCTCGCGTGAACAATTTCATACAACATCTTTTGTAATTCCAATTGAATCAAATCTACGCAACAGACAGTAACGGATCCAGAAATTTTAATAAGTGGGGTCAAGTTATATCATAAAAATTTATATAAAACTTTATAAACGGGTAAGCGTGCGAAAGTTATACAAGTTATATTTATAATTGCTCTAAAATGTTGATTTTTTTAAAAAAAATATATTTAAAAAATATAACATAATTAATTATATTTTCACCACCAACATAGCGTCAGTCACAACTTTTTTCAACAAATATAAGAATAGTTTATTTATAATAGTAGTTGTATGGTCTTGCCAACGATATGCTCTGAGATAATTGGTTAAAGATTTCATAAAAGAAAATTTATTTTAAAAATAAACATTATTTGTATCGATATAATAATTATAACAACTTTTTATAAAAATAAAAAAAAACTACTTCTTTTGATTTATTAACTAGTGCTCTTAGAACACTCATTAAGATCTTTCTCAGTTTTGTAATTTTTTATAATGTAATAAATAGACTATGTTAAGAGAATAATACTATATAAAGAGGGGTCAAACTAGATATATATATCTAATTTTAGGTTAAAAATACAATACACATGTGGAGGCAAGTGGGGTCGCTTGACCCCATTGCCCCCACACTAGATTTGTGCCCGACAACAGAGGTTACTTTTGCAACTTGTTGTTTCAACCAACTCAACCAAAATTACTAGACAATTCAACAAATGAATTTAAATGGGAATGGTCTTAATTTTACAAGACAAATAGGAAATGTCTTAAATTCACAAGGCACTACCGACATAATGTATGTCAAATTAGTCCATAATGTCGCTAAGTAACCATAAGGTCACTCGACCACCCTTAAGTGTGAAGACAAATCCACGAATTTGAAAGAAGATGCAAGTCAAAATTCACACCAATGTGTGTATGACAATACATTTACAAATATCGCATAAAAGCAACAACAACAAATATAGCAAGAAATTTATCCAAAATGCATGAATATGACAAAGTATTATTGTAGTAAACTTAATAATAATAAACTCTAACATCATAATCTTGCTATATACCAAATGTTCAATTTTAAATCAGAAGAAAATTAAATCTTATATACACCAAAAATATTCATGCTATAATTGATTAATATTATATTAAAAAGCGAAATGAATCATTTCTTTTGTGATAATATTATTTTTAATAAAAATTACTTATAGTGGGACGGATGGAGTAATTTGTTGTAGAATTTTAATGTTAAATCAGTATCTCAAAATATCAATATTTCTGAAACTGCATATCTCAAATTTAAATATTTACCCAACGAGTCACGTCAAAATCACATAATATTTCTATTTTAAGGAGTATAGAAAGCTCAGTCCTCTAACCATCATGGCTCACCAGACTAGGACAAAATTTACGGCTCTATCAACAGTTGTAGTAGTTATATTAATTGTACTAATATGCAGGTGTAACCGTGTACGTGTAACTAAACTCAACCAAGTGTTTACTGAAAGTGAACACATAAATGAACAATCTTAGGTCAATGGTGGGTTGGATTCAGTCACCAATAATAGATCCTATTGCACAGTTGCACTTGCACAGCATACGTACCCTGTCTGGACTGAACAGCCGAACTACCATTTTGTCCTTTTCTAAGCCAATTTTCAAATTATTACTGTTATTCCTTTTAGAAAAAGAGTTACGCATCATTTGTTAAGAATTTAAAAATAAAAATAATTGAGTAAATTTTATGTAAAAAATTATTTTTTATTGTTTTAATATTTTGAATATATAATTTTTAAGTTAAATTCTCTACTATTGCTCCAAAAAAAAAGTTAAATTCTCTACTCTAAACTTATAAACAAATGTCATAAAGACACTCGTTAACTTTTTCTTTTAGATTGAGGAATGTCATTGGTAGTGTAATTTCTGATATTCAGTTTGCGTTTGTGAAAAGAAGACAAATTTTTGATGGCATCCTGGTCGCTAATGAAGTGATACATGAGGCAAAAAGGTTAAATAAAGATTTACTTCTTTTTAAAGTTGATTTTGAGAAGGCTTACGACTCTCTGAATTGGAATTACTTGGATGAAATTAGGTAAAATGTCTTTTTCGAACCTTTGGAGGAAATTGATGAAAGAATGTGTCACCACGACTACAGCGGCGGTTCTGGTTAATGGAAGTCCAACTGATAATTTTCCTTTGGCTCGAGGGTTACGTCAAGAGGATCTCATTTCTCCCTTCTTGTTTCTTTTCGCGGCGGAGGGGTTCCATGTGATGATGGAGTCTATGGTTACAAATAATATTTTTTCTGGTTATAAGGTTGGCCGGGAGCGGACTTTAACTATTTATCACCTCCAAATTGCTGACGATAGTCTACTTTTGGAAGAGAGAAGTTGGACTAATGTCCAAGATATGCACGTCGTTCTGTACCTTTTTGCGGCTATGTCTGGTTTTAAGGTTAATTTTCATAAGAGCATGCTAGTTGGTGTTAATGTTAGTCGGTCCTAGTTACTTGAAGCAACGACGATTTTGAATTGTAAAGTTACTAGTTTGCCTATTGTGTATCTCGACCTCCCTGTTAGTGGAGATTCTCGTCGGTTGAATTTTTTGGACCCTGTTCTCAATCGAATTAAATCCCACTTGTCCAGTTGGAAAAGTATACATTTATCTTTTGGTGGTTGTCTTGTTCTTCTCAAGTTTGTCCTGACCTCGCTCCATGTCTATGCTCTTTCCTTCTTAAAAGCTCTCTCAGGTATCATCTCTTCTATCGAATCTCTTTTAATTCGAGGGGGAGGGGTGAGGATAATAGGAAAACTTGGACCCTGTTGTCAATCTTGACATGCGGTCTATTTGGTTAGATTTGGCAACTTGTTCGAAATTGGTTGGGAGTTCACTCAGCGGATCCATCAACCATTGTGGATTATTTCCTTCAGTTTGGTACCTCTTCAGGTTATGCAAAATCAAGGTGTTCTTTCATGTTTCTGATCTGGTTTGCAAGTTCTCTGGTGATTTAGAAGGAAAGAAATTATAGGCTTTTGGAGAGTATTAAATTTCTTTCTTTTTGGTGGCTTAAAGCTAAGTTTGTTGTTTTTCATTATAAGTTTCATGATTGGTGCCAAAACTCTTTTTTATGTTTGGGTGTTGGCTGTCTTCTCTTGCACACCTTGTGCTGGGAAGATAGCATACTGGTAGTAATATATTTTATTTAGATCTCTTAAAAAAAACATTTTCTTTTAGAAAATTCTAACAAATATGCATTCATTAATTACTTTAATTTTAATAAAGATTTATAAATTCAATGTATTGAAAATTAAATTATTTTAACTTTAAAGAATAATTTCAAAATTATGAATACTTGAAGACTATCTTGAGAGCATTAGTTAACCAATCTATTTTTTTTTTTCGTAATATCAACATTGATAAAAGTTTACACAGTTACACTTGATTCAACAAAAATAAAGAAAAGTAAATATGAGTTTTACTTTTAGCACATTCATGTTTGCTTTTCAATGTTTACTTTGAAATGCTACAAATCTAGTCATCCTTTCACTTGAGCATACCCCCTCTATCCTTTATAAATCTAGTCATGCTAAAAATCTTTTTTACAAATTTCTCATATATTGATAATGTTGATAGTGTAGTTAATATGTCTTGTTTGTGCGTAAATTTTACTAAATTATCATTTATTTGCATTTGTATTTAATTTGACTTTTTATATCATAAGACATTTTAGTAGTAATTTGTATAGAAACTTATATTTAAGGATATAACCTTTTTCAAAGATGACTTATAATTAAGAATAGAGGGAGTACTACCCACAATTTCTATTTGGAGAATTTATAAAAACAATTGTTGCATAAATTTTAAGTACTAATTTATCCCAAACCGTCAATATTTGACCATAAAATTTCCCTAAAACATTACAAAAATTTAAAAAATAATTGTATGAATAGGAATGAAATATAATCACTAATACACTAAAATAATGTAAAAAAATTGTCCCAAAAATTGTACTTTCAAATCCTTAAAAGTTATAAGTTACTTTTCTTTTTGGTCAAAAGTTAAAAGTTGTTTTATTAATGCAAAATATTTAGTTTTAGTTTTAACATGAGCCTTTGTGACATAAATTAGCATAATTCAAATTTAGCGTTTAGTTTTTTAACATGAGCCTGTGGGACATAAATTAGCATAATTTAAATTTAACTATTGTAAAAAGAATATACTAATTTTTTTTTGTCAAGTTGCTAAAATTCACCTCTTTTTTAAGGTGAATAAGTAGAGTGTCCGGGATTCGAACTCCGACCCCTGCATATAATGATGCATCTCCCTGCAATTTAATTTATAAAAAAAATAAAATTAAAACATTAAAATTTAGATGTAACAAACTTTTACCATTGATATTATTATTTTTTATTTTACTCAAAAGTTTTGTTAAAAAAATTCTTTACTTGTTATTCTATTATCATCATCCCTAACGTGCCCACTCTCTCACTTCATCATCACCACCTTCTCCCCAATTTACCCCCACCGCAATCCAAAACAACAAAAACCACCAAGGGCACTATTGTCATTTCACAAAAACACTATACCAAAAGCTTCTTGTTCACATTGTCGTGTATGTTCCTTCCAAAGTGGTAATAATCAGAAAAACAAAACACCCTTCTCTGTTTATCCTCTCTGTTCTTTTTCCGATTTCACACAATCGCACGCAAACCCAAAATCCAAAAACCTTAAATTCTTAATCTTTATCGAAAACCCATTATTTTCCACCCAAGAAAATTCAATTTTGGTGTTGTTCTTGATTTCTTGATCTCCGACTCGCCGGAGTTTTTATGGCGGCGGGGACAATGGCGACGGCCGCCGGAGCTGCTGTGATGTTGTATTATGTGAGTAGGAGATTGGTGAAGAAGGAGGATGAGGAAGAAGAGGATCAAGGCGACGGTGATGTGTCGAAATTGAGTAGATTAAGGAGGAGGAGGATTTCCCGGCGACCTGCTCAGGCGCCGGCGACGTTGCTTGAATCAATCGTGACGCTTTCGGAGACTTTAAGGTTTACTTATTCTGAGACACTTGGGAAATGGCCTATTGGTGATTTAGCTTTTGGGATCAATTACTTCATGAGAAAACAGGTTCAATTTCTGAAAATTAAGCTTTTTTGTGTTCATGTGATTTTGGGTTTTAGAAAAGTGCTTTTTTTAGTTTAGATTGTTGTTGAAAGAAAAAAAAAAATTGAGTAAATTATGAGAGTGATGTTTGGTTTGTTGATTGAATTGTAGGGTAATTTGGCAGTTGCTAGTGTATATGCTGGAAGTGATTGTGTTGAACTAAAAGGAGATGAAATTATTGTGGAATTGTATGAGCTATTGAGGTTGTTAACATTGTGTATGCTTTTTTCAAAGAAGCCATTTCCTGTGTTTTTAGATTCAGCTGGATTTACACTTGATGATGTTCTTATACAGAAGCCTAAAGCTGGGGTATGATTTTATTTGTAATTATGCAATCTCTGCTTTTATGTACTCCCTCCGGTCCTAATTACAAGAGACATCTGGGACAACAAAAGTTGATGTATCTGGTTAAAAAATTGGACCAGATACATCAACTTTTGTTGACCAAAATATCTCTTATAAATAGGACCGTAGGGAGTATTTGTTTATTGTTTTATACTGTATATTATGTTTTTGGGTGATGAGGGATGGAGGGGAGTAAGACAAATCATAGGCACACATAGGTTCAGACTTAGCATCTCAGATAGGTTTAGAGATTGTGGTCTTATTTTCATCAATGTTTAGAAGGACATGCTAATGAAAATGACATTTGCTTCTACATTTTGAGTTTTGACCACTGTTTTTTCCCCCTTTTATGGGATTAGAATTTAGATATGGCATCATGAGTTTTGTTGTTTGATAGTGGAATTGGTTATGCCCTTGTACTGACAAAAGGAGTGGATGTCTTAGTTGGTCCCTTAATATGTATGGTTCTGGTGAGTTGATTCCTAAAATTACAAAATTAACAAGTACATCTTTGGAATTGTAAATTGTTGGTTATTTAGTCTGGACAATATTTTAAATTAGTCTCTAAAGTTAAATACTTAAAATGAAATTGGTCAGTAAAAAACCTACATATGAATGTTAAGTTAGTTCGCATATCTGTTAACTGTTAGCTAAAATGACTGGCAATTTACAACTTCAGGGATATTTTTGTCAATTTCTTAATTTTAGGGACTAATTTGACAACATCCTACAATTTCAAGGACGAAAATGAGGTTTTGGAGCCTGAATTTTAAACGAAATAAACATAAGATGTATTTTAAGGAGTTGAGCTCACAAGATGCTATAAGTTTGTATATGAAACAAGGCTACCGCTTTTTATATTCTCGGAGAAAATGTTATCTTTACCCTGTTTCAACTTCCTTTGTTGGAACTTATTTTTGGGTCTCTTCTATCTTGTTCAATATGCTGTTTGTAATAATACATATCTTGAATTTTGGCAGAGCATAGACTGATCTGTTCAAGCAATCAGCGGCAGTCTGTTAGTCTAATAAAATAAAATAAGCGAACACTTTTATATTGTGAATTATGATATACTGAATTGTAAATTGTAAGTTCCCTGTCAAATAATAATCCGGGCTATTCATTTTATGCTATCACCATTTGAAGTTCCACTATGATAAAAAATTCTCTTAGACGAGAGCAATAATATAATAGAGTAGTGAGGTAGATGTGATTGCCCATGTATAAAGTGAGATGCGGCAACAAATCTTTTCCGATTAGGTGCGGTTAATTTTATGGATACGATGATCTTATTATATCTTGCCGTGAATTATATTAAATGATAGACCGTTTTAATCCAAATCTCTCTTGGTGCTATGGTCTATAGTTTTTCTGTCTCCCTCTACCTCTTACTACTGGACTATTTTTCATGTGCTTTTCCCTCCTCATTGGTGCTTCTATGGGCGTTCTCTAGTCTCGACACATTACCAACGACCAATACTTTGTCATCTTTTCGTCAATTGGAACCACCTTTACTTTTTCTCTATATCATCCACATATGTGCAATACCCACCGGGCATTTAGTCGTGTCTAATATTGCAGGTTATATGACTGTATAAAAAATTTTCTCAAGTTTAAGTGGCACTTTTCTGTTGCAAATTACCCTGGAAGCCTAATTTCCATGTCTGATATGGTGGTTACTATTTGTATTATTCATATCGTTGCCTTATAATGCTTTGTCTTAACTTAACCTTTGTTTTAACTTTTTTTTTTTTGAGGAAGCCTTTGTTTTAACTTTGAAATTATCATGGTTTCATTTACATGTTTTAGTCATTAAATCTTACAAAATATGTTCTATTTTTTCATGGAAAAGTTTGTATCTTACTTTTTTTGTTCCTATTTCACTTTCAACCACTATATCAAAATGTTTTCATTAGTTTTTTCCACAATTTGATTGTATGGTATGGCATCTTTCTGCAGCTTCTGAAGCCCGCGTTCACAATTATACGCGATACACAGTCAAAATGTTTACTTCTATTGATCCGGGGCACTCATAGCATAAAAGACACACTGACAGCTGCAACTGGTGCTGTCGTGCCCTTCCACCATTCGGTTTTAAATGATGGTGGGATAAGCAACTTGGTTTTAGGATATGCACACTGTGGTATGGTTGCTGCTGCTCGGTGGATTGCAAAGCTCTGTACTCCTACCCTACTTAAGGCTCTTGGTGAATGTCCAGACTTCAACATCAAGGTATTATTCTTATACTCTATTTGGAAGAAATGTATAATTTTGGACATCATTATACACTGAATGGAAAATTTACTGAGTACTAATGGACATATATCACGTGTTTCCCTTATATTTTGTATTTATGCCATGTCACTTTAGACTCCATTTTCTTTCATAATTTCCTTTTTCATTTCAAAAATGTATTTTATCTTCTATTTTATTCTGTGTGACTAGCATATACGTGCTTGTGTAAGTACATTCACTAAATACTTGTAATTTCTATCTTTGCGTAGATTGTTGGGCACTCACTTGGCGGTGGTACTGCTGCACTGTTGACATATATTCTTAGAGAGCAGAAAGAGTTCTCCTCAAGCACTTGTGTCACATTTGCCCCAGGTATGTCGTTATACTGCTTTATCTATGAATTTTTTTATCAGTTGACTAATTACATAATTCTTTTAAATATTTTATTCTCATGACTGTCATAGCCAACCACTTAGTGGGATAAAACTTGGTTGTTGTGTTGTATTTTATTGACTTTATCACATGATCTTGATTAATTGTGCCTTTGAACATGTTCTATGACTTTTTCTCAGCGGTGATGAATAATTTCAGACTATTTTAGCACATTCTTATTGTGAAGCATGAGATGTACTGTGCCTATGCAGTTTATATTTATATTCTTAATAAATACTAAAGTGGAGATGAGTGAAAAATGTTGTTCATGTTATGATACTTATTTAATTCGAAATTCTTGGGCTACCATACCATTATATTTGTCCATGATTTTAATTGATAACTTTAAGACATTGAATTTTCTCAAATAGCACTTCTTGTCATAGTACCTTCGCTAATTCCTTCTATCATAATTCTCATTTTGCAGCTGCTTGTATGACATGGGAGTTAGCAGAATCGGGAAAGCACTTTATCACTACCATTATAAATGGTTCCGACTTAGTGCCCACATTTTCAACTTCCTCTATTGATGATCTCCGATCTGAGGTGCTGCAGCTTTTCTTCCATCTTGAGATGGTTTCACCAGGCATTAATGATTAATATTTAAAACATCATTTTCACCTCTAATTTTTGGTAAGATTTTTTATATTAATATTCCCACACTACGGAAACACGAATAACAATCCTCGAAATATATGGTTTTCACGTTGAAATCCTCGATTGAGGACTCACGTGAATAGAAAATAGTTGAGGATTTTTATTCGTTTTTCTCCATTGTGTTGGTAATATTGTGAAAAATCTTGTTTGTTGATGAAAATGGGGATCTTTATTTGTTAACTCAACATTAATGTGGATGTTCATTGCCAAGTTTGGGGAGTTTTCATTGCCACTCTTCTGTTTCTATTGTCACTCAACTAATTTTTTCCAAAATATCATCCTATGTTAATCAAACTAGTAATAATTTTGAAAAATTATATAAATTTATTTATATAGGTGGCAAAAGAGACATGGTTGCAGTAGACACTCCCCTTAATGTATGATGTAATGTGTCTTTTTCTTACTTAAGTTGGCTTTCATCAGGTCACCGCATCGTCTTGGTTGAATGATTTACGGGATCAGGTTGAACATACAAAGGTCCTTAATGTTGTCTACCGCTCTGCAACTGCACTTGGATCTCGCCTACCGACTATATCTAGTGCAAAAGCTAGAGTAGCTGGTGCTGGTGCTATTCTGTGGCCAGTAACCAGTGGCACTCAGGTAGCTTCATCTCCATCCCCTCCATAATCTCTAATTTATATTCATGGCATGCAGCACATAGTGGTCTTCGAGATATGATTTGAATTGGGATTTGAGAATTTGTTAGGATATAGAATAATAGATATTAGAGTAGTTGACGTAGTTAGGGAGTTAGTTAGGGAAGTTATTAGTTAATGAGGGAGTTAAGATTGTCATATATAAATAGGGAGGTAGAGTTAGAAAAGGTATCATTGATCATTTTTAAAATTGTGAAATAGAGTAGTGACTCTATTCTGAGGGAGATACCCTTGGAGGAGATATTTCTCTCCTATTCTTTCCTATTTCTTAATAAAAAAAAACTCTTGGCAAGAGTTTGTAGTTATCCATCTGTGCATGAAATGAAGGGATGAATATTGATCATAACACTCCATCTTTACATGGGATTTGTAGTTATGCATCTTGAGTCTTGCAATTTTTTGATACATAATGTATCTGTGATCTTATGAAGGCCTTGTTTTGTACTAGCAGGTTATGATGAAGCGTGCACAAAGTGTTGCAGAAGCTGTTGTCAGAACTCGCTCATCGTTGTCATCATGGTCGTGCATGAGTGCCCGCCGCCGAAATGTTGGTCCGTTGCCAAACTCTGATGCAGAAGATTCAACGGGAGTTTCTCTTTTATCTGAGAGAATAGCCGGGTCTCTTTTGACCAAAGAGACAGCAACACCATCTGTGCTTACGGATGAACACAATTCCTCAAGCGGAGGATCAGGCCATGACGACACAGATGAAGAGGAACAACTCATTCCTGCTAACCAAGATATTACCACATCCGCTGTAGATGACATAACAGAAGGCCAGTTATGGTATGAACTGGAGAAGGAGCTTCAAAAACAAGATGATACCATTGACATTCATGATCAGGAAGAAGAGGCAGCAGCAGCAAAAGAGATCACTGAGGAAGAAAATCAACTTGCCGATGCTGCAGAATGCAGTAATTCAATCACGACATCCGATAACTTGGATAACCATCGATTTTATCCCCCTGGCAGAATCATGCATATTGTAACTATGCCTTCATCTGACAGTTCAGATTCAAATTCCGATGATCTTATAGAAGAACGTGTCTGCTTATATGAAACACACAGGGAGCTGTACAGCAAACTCAGGCTTTCAAAAACAATGATAAATGACCATTACATGCCAATGTATAAGAAGATGATGGAGTTATTAATCCGGGATCTAGAGAAAGATAGCAGTTCTAGTAGTTTAATGTGACAAACAAGTTCCTTTGGAAAGTTATTAGATAATATAGATTTCAGTTTTATTATAAAATATTTATCTCAATGCTTCCTTCCTCAAGAGTCTTGATAGGATATATCCTTCTGTATATACACACAACGAATTATTGAAGCATTGAATATGTACACCATAATAGGTAAAAGCTGAGATGGATATTTCTTTCTTAAAGAAGAAAGTTGTACACACACCCTCGTGGGTTCTGTTTAATGTTATTCTTAAGCTTGATTTCAAAACTTACAGCAAGTCAGAGAAATAGCATGAATGTATTATTAATGTAGTATATATTTTGTTTTACTATTAACATGAAAATGTTTAAGCCCATCTTCCATTCCTTGACACTGAGACATCAAATGACAGCAAAAACTGAATGTTGAATTGAAATTATCAACCACCATAGCGGAACTTGAGGGATTCAGGGGGCTCCTCTTCCATTATACCAGAACCTGCTGTTGCCAAGTACTCGCGAATGGTAGTTTTTCGGTCAGCAAGGTAGGTGTGATCCAGAAAATTGTTGTAGGCGGTGTCACCTAGATTCTTTGCTGCTAGTACACTACAAAAAAAAAATGGTTTGTTCAGTCATGGTACTACATGGTTACATTGAAAATTGAAACTATAATAGAAATATTTGCTTTGTTGATTCTGAGGTTGAAAGTAGATTGAGAAGGATATGTGAAAATGTCAAAATGTATGGAGAGGAAAATAGTAAGAAGTATCTCACAAAAACAACAAAAGAAAACATATTAAGAAGGATAATATGTGAAAATGTCAAAAAACAAATGTATCAAGAGGAAAATAGTAAGAAGTATCCTACAAAAACAACAAGAAAACAAACTAGAAAGAAGAGCAATGATGCTCGTGAATGTGTAACTTGTGTGATGAAGAAATTTCTAACAGTTGCATATTCTGGATTCTTCATCTGTCAGCAAGGATTTTTCAACCAGTGAAAAAAAGCTAATAAAAAATCCATAAGAAATATGGCAATTCTATATTATTTCTTCTCTTCAACATAAAATCAATCAGAAAATAACAAATAGGCTTTCATCGAAAGTGCTTACCAGTGTCGAAGATAGACACGGCAAGGAAAAACATCATCTCTCCAGATTTTATCAATATTCCATCGTCCATATTGCTGAAATAAAATCTCCTTATTTCCTGAGCAGAATCAAAATGCAAAGTTATATAAATTGAAAAGTGAAGACAATATAAAATGAGACTGTCTAGGTATAACAAAGGGCATGCTTGAAAAGGTTTTCACAATGACCTTTCTTGTAAAACAAGATATTCACCCACAATATATGATGGGAGAAAATTCCTATCATCTAATGGACCATTGCACTCTTATCCTTACTAATCAAAGATGAACTTAAAATTACCTTTGCATCTAATGTTGAAAAATTCCTCATCACTATAACGTGCACAAAGGACCTGAAAAAATGATACATTTGCTAGTTAAAAAACCAATGTTATGTTCCTTGTGATGCAATGCAATACCCATTAACCATAGAATCTATGCTTAGCTATACAAAATTTGATCACCACATACCGCTGGAAAATCAAAAGACTTGCCATCAAGAGTTTCAGGAAGAACCTAGGACAAACAAAGAATTGAACATCTCAAACCACATATAAGACAACCAAGTGCTTGTTTCAATTCACAACGAGTTTGACAAAATCATTGTGGCTCACTAAGATTTTACAAATGCTACACTTTAGACCTTAAAAAACATCATGTTTTGTCAAACCAACCGTGATTCTGAACATAAGCTAAGATATAATACTGCAATGCTTAAAATCTATAACATTTATTAACTTACAGCAAGAAACCGAAACTCAACCTCCCTCTTGATAAAATCTGGAATCTGATACAATCAAATCAATAGACAATTAGCTCCAATTCTCTGTCAAAGAAAACACTAAACAACTCAATGCTATCATATCACTATACCTCTGATTTTCTTATCTCAAAGACTGTTACTATAAGAGTTTCTCCTTCACATTGCTCCACACTCAAGCTTGAAATCTCCTAATAACATTTCAATCAACACAAAATCAAAAACTTCAAATTCAAACAATCATAAACCAAAACCAAATCACCTATTTTTCCATTTTTTCCCCCTCAAAACTAGCAACACTACAATCTACGACTACAATGAAGCACGGACACAGGCATCAAACACGCATATACCCATAATAATTTGATAAAAATGACATAATTCAGTGTAATCACATGTGTCAGTATTATGATATGGAATACAGAGACATGTTTTTGATCAGAAGTGTCGGTGATACAAAGAATACAAGCAAGTAAGTAACAATTAACAAACCATAGTTTCTGGCTTCGCAATGCCACGTTCAAAGAAAACAGGAGCAACATGAGCGAAAACACGACGAAAGTGATTCAATTTCGCGGTTCTGAAATTGATCAAATCAGGAAAAGTGCTTCTGGCACTTCGTTCTGCAATTCATAAAAAACGTTAAGCAATGAAGAAGAAAAAGAAAGAACGAAAGATGAGAATGAAGGAAGTTAGCGTACCGGAGAGGAGAGAACCGAAGCCGCAAATGGATATATGATCGTTGGGAGAGAGAAGAGAGGAGAAATCAGAATCGGAGTTGAGTTCGGTGAAGGTAAGGGGAGAAGATGACATGGCGGACAGAGAGAGTTGTTGGCGGTGGCGGGTTTTAGTAAGAGAGAGAAAGGGAGGTGAGTAAAGGTTGAAGGTGGCGCGTTGATAGGACGCGCGTGGCGCGAGTGGGGGAATGGGGAATTTGTGTTGTAAGGTTAATGAAGAGAAGGTGGTGATGTTCATAGTAAGGGGGTGCTGGAAGTGAACTGACACTTGTTTCCTGTTCTTTGGTTTTAATTACAATTTTTTATTTTTTTGGTATTTTTCTTTTTGGATAGAAAATGTGAATACTTTCAAAGGTTTCAATTATGAACTTAAAACATTTGTCAAAACAAAATTATGCTCCTAAACAAAATGACAATCTCATGACCAGTAAGAAATTATTCTTTTTTTAGATTTAAAATATATGAGACAATCTTGTCTCATATATTTAACGGTAACAGTAGCGGTAACAGTAACAAATACTTTACAAAATCCACTCTATAAATATTTTAACTTTCATTCATGATTTTCACATCATTCTCAGAATATTTATCTATATTTTCAAAATGATTAAATGTTTTCTTCTATGCATCACTCTACTTGTCGTTGTTTTGTTCCTTATTAGTATTATCAATATTGAAGAATTAAGTGATTATTTTGGGCGTAAGTGCCGATAAATTCCCATGCATTGTGTAGTAAAGGAAATATGAATGATTCAATGACCACTTTAATCACCTATGCACCATTTTTATTCAACAACTTTTGTGGTTTGAGAGACTTGATGTGAAGGAGTAGAGTGAAAGAAGAGACAAATAGCTGATATATCATCAATTGCAATGCCTTTTCTCTTACGTTTCCATTCATGTGTAGCACATTTCACTAGCCTATCAGCTGCTTTTTCTCTATTTAGTGTTGAAGCAACAATTTTCACAGCTGCTTGGTTGGATATAACATCCCATACCTGAAATGGAAATAACAAAAAATTACATCAACAACTTCATATTATGATGCCTTCAATTATGTCATTAGGTTGATCGAAATTGTAATCCGACCCAAAAGTTTGAGTTCAAAATATGAAGGAGGAATATGATTGCTCATTGTATCATTGTGAATTACTAAGAATCTCTATTTTCGTCCAAACGAAATAAAAAACTGTTTTATCGAGGGTTTAGTATCTCACCTCGTTTGAGCCAAGAGTCAAAGAGTTCAAAATCAGAGTTCAAACCCTGCTGATGATAAAACACTAACTTAATGAATATAATAACATTTGTCTGTTAAAAAATCTCTTTGATCATCCATAGGCTTAGGTTACATTGGCCGAACCACGTAAAATCTGTGTACATTCTTCTTCTTTTGTGCTATAATTTGGTTTATTTTCTTTACTCTAAACGATCACATGACCTAATGATATGCTCACTCTAATATCATTTCATTGCCACTTAACCAACCTAGCATGTATGACTCTATTCGTCGGATGCATGTTTGGAACGACAGTTAGTTTGATAATATCACGATAGAAAATGATTTTGTCGAAGCTCCAAAATGTAGCTTTTGTTAAAATTACAATGTCACAACATCAATCCAAACATGCATTGAGTCAATTTCAACAATTTCCTGTGTTTATGAAACAATTTCATTTCAAGTTTTAAATACTTTTTCTTTCCATTCTTTTTAAACACAAATATAAACTAAGCCATTGAAATCTGAAAGGGAATAAGATGCATACCCCATCAGTTGCTAAGATGACAAATTGATCCATAGTAGTGAGTTTTCTTTGTGTCACATCTGGTACTGAGATTAGTCCAAAGTCTTTTACACAATAATCACCAAATGCTCTTGATATTGCTAGTCCTGGACTCTTACCATTAGGCATCCAAACTCTATACACTCCTGGTTCATCTTCCATACAAAACACTCTCCCGTTTGATTCCATTATGCGCTCTGCTTCATCTGAAATTAACAAGAACAACACTCAAATTTCTTCAATAACACCACACTCAATTTTGTCAGGATCTGCTGCCGTAAACAAAAGACACAGTTACACACATAACAAAATCATTCTAAAGCTATTTCGGTTGTTAACCTGATTTTACAGTTGAGATCAAAAAACTGTGTAATGCAGATCTTTATGTGAGGATATGTAAAAAAATAGAGAAAGTATATATACTTGGTAAATTTGGCTTCAAGTCAGTGGTAAGCTGAACAGGAGTCAATGTGCCATTCTCTGAAGTGGTTGCTAAGACAGCTCTAGAATCACCAACATTTGCTATAATGAGATATTCACCCTGAAACATCAAGAATACTAGCTTAGGATTCATTTACTTTGCAAAAAAGTGAAACACAAAACGAGTTATTTCATATTTGATTTAAAATTTGTCATAGGACTGTAGAATGTCACCAACAAAGCTTCGTGTTCATTCTAAGTAGTGTCATCAATCAACATGTCATTGATTCATATTTATTCAAGTCTAGGGAAAACATACATACATACATGCATACATACATACATACATACAACAACGACGACGACAACAACCAAGCTTTAGAAGAAACGTCCATTACTATATTCATAGGAACAACAAACATGACTCTAAAGAAAACATAAAAAAATGCATAGAAGATAAACAAACAATTAATCACGGACTTCGGCCAGTTATACCTATGTCTTCAACAGTAAAGTGACTGATGTAGTTTTTCTATTATGCAATACTTAAGATTACATAGTGTAAAGTTGTGAGTAAATACTACGGTCCAAATTACAAGTTTACAATCTGCTAGTTGAAACCCAACATACAAATAGGTCAAGCCTAAAGGGTAGGTGCTCATGCTCTTCTACAATCATTGTGCTTTCAGCTCGTCTACATCCGGTACACTTGAGTGTCTGCCCACTTATAAGTGAATATAATCCAAACTCGACAATTTATAATTTATTACTATTTTTCTCATCCTCGTCTCGTTATAGTGAGAGTTAGACTTAGCACAATGATACTGTTGCTCCCTTCACAAGATGGCTATAAGTTTTAAGTTATGGAACCATCCAAATATATGGGATAAGGGTGCATATATCCAATTCTATATCAAACCATCCTATACAATATATATAGATACAGTATCATATATATGTTATGGATAACTAACCTGTTTGATAACTGTCAAAGCTGTAGTTCCACTTCGAAAGGAATCAATTCCAGTATGCTGCTTTAGATCCTGATCAATTGCAGCAAAAGTCTTTATGTAGGACTGCTTCCATATATCATACACATGAAGATTCATGTCTGTTTCCATCTTAAAACTCAGGTCAAGTGATTTTTCAGCCAGATTTTCCTGCCAATTGAAGAGCAAAAATGTTGGCAACATCTTTCGGACCCTTTTAGATACAAAGTGTCCCCAAGGTCCATGTCCATCGAAAATTCCACTCAAAGTAATGTCTTCTTGGCATCCAAATTCCTAGCATCAGGAACAATGTAGAATATATAAATATCATTTTATATGCTAATCAACTCTTCAAGGTTTTTGTCCCACTTATGCAAAACAAGATAATATATTGCACAAAGTCCAAGTCAGCTCAGAGATAAGAGCTGAATAGAATTTTTAATTATTAGGCAATTCTTGCCGTACAAGTTAGTTTTGAGGTGATGAAAGCCGAAAGGGTTTGCTTGAATTGGTTTATTTGAGCTTATCTACTCACATAAGTACTTATGATATTGTTTTGCAAAGCAGGCTGTTCGCCTTCCGGATTCTGAAAGGGCCCGCCTATTTGATTCAAAAGGCACTACTAAACTACTCTAGTACAGCTAGGGTTATTGAAGCAGCTTATGACATAACATCTCTATAAGCTGTTTTCAAGTTATTTTCATAAGCTCTCTAGTATAGCTTATGAAAACAGCTTATAGCTGATGTGAAAATAGCTTGACTTCATTTATCTTTTGTAATAAAAATATTCTCTACATAAATACTTAACAATAAGTACGTTTATGCTATATGCGCTTAATTACACTGTTCATCCAAATAGAGCTAAAATCTTAGACAAGGAAATTTTGAAAATAAATATATTAGCGTACCTCCCAGACAATAAGGCAGTCTTGATTGAATCCTTTCTGACCCTTTTTAGTAAACACACAGGAAAAATTGTTGGACTTGTCAGACTTTATAATTCCAGATGAACTCAACAACATTTCATTCTTCCTTGCTTCCTTTGCCATTGCTTCCACAACTTTCCTTGCATCATCATCCTTTCCATAACTCTTGTCTTTATTCAAAGACATAGTTCTTGAAATTAAATTGACAAGAGATGGAATAGAAACCATGGCCACTACATTGTAAATCAAGAGTGGCAGATTATATATAGACTGCCAGAAAGTTGAACTCTTTAATATGTTTCTGTTATAGTAGAAATGCAAAGATTGAAAAACCACTTAGTTGAAACCCTTTAGTCACCAACAACGGTAATAATAGGTTCTTTTTGATAAATAGTTATAGCATAAGTGCTTATCGTATAAGTACTTATGTAAAAACTTTTTCTACGAACAAAATGAAACGAAGTTAAACTATTTTCATATAAGTTGTTTTCATAAGCTATCATGGAGAACTTATTGGAGAACTTACGGAAATAAACTAAAAACCGTTTACATGAACTAACCAAAATAGTCTGATAAGTGTTCATGCAAGTAGATATGCTCAAATGAGTCATTTCAAACAGACCCTAATATATAAATTTCATCGTGACAATAATTTTGGAGCACCCTAACTATGAAATGCATGTTTAAAATTAAACAAGCATTCAAGTTATCTCAAAATATCCTTAAAAAAAATAAGTTATCTCAAAATATGATCAAGATTTTGATTATTCATTGAAATCCATGTTTGAATAAATGAAAGCATAATAAAGGGTAACTTACATGCTTGAGAAATGAATGACCAAGACCAAGTCTTATCTGAAGCCAGAACTTGAGAAACTGAAAGATGATTCTTCTGAAGTCTGAAGCTATTTATATATTACTCACTCAATGAACACAAAATGTAAGCACAACTAGCCAGCCAACTTTGTGTAACTTGTAATGTACGGTGGTGGCTAATGGTAGGTTTTATAAGATACAAAACAGAAGGGCTTTTTAGGCAATGAAAAGTGAATAAAAATGTCACGCTCAACATCATACCATAATCCATATGGTAGCCAACTTTAGGGGTATAAACAATAAATAATAATTAGATAGATAGCAAAATGAGTAATATATTATTTCCATAATTCAGAGCTTACAAGGTCTATTTTGATACGAGGTCGGCATTTAACAAATATACATTAGTATGGCAACTTGACAAGCAAGTAATGAACAATAAATAACTTATGTGGATGAAATCAAATTGCATTTTAGTTGCTGGCTTTAAATTATTTTTTTTGACAAGGGCTTTAAATTAAATTATCTCCCATCTTAATTAGACAAGCTTAAATTGACTAAATATTCTAATCATTGGACTCAATCAGCTGAAAAATATTTAACTTGTATAACATGCATTACATAACCAAATTATTAAACTCATGTGTTTAATGAGTTTTGGTTGTGGACAAACTGTTTGAGAGAACTCGAGTCTAAATTATGAGTGAAACAATTTTTTATTATATTTTACTTATATGTCGGTCAAACTTTAAATTATTAGAATACCATTTTCTTTGATAACAAAGAGGGTTATGATAAAAAAAAGTCGGATATGACTTTGGAAAAGATATACTCTTAAACATCTTATATAGTAACTTGTATTTTAATTGATTTCAAATAAAGGCAGAATATTAATAGCTCGATTTATATCAAATATCTATAACTCTTCAATTGGGTCAATGTTAGGTTTCCTTTCTAATCATATAACCTATAAAGCTTATGAGAACACAAGACACAACATCGACACATTAATACCAATAAAATTTTTAAAATAGAAGTGATTGAAGATTAACACATGTATCAACATCATATGATCATTGTCCAACACAGACACATCATCTATCCGAAGTGTTGATGCTATCTATCCGGGTCGTTCCTATGAATCCGGAGGCTCGACTCTGTAAGTGAAAAGAGACCCGTAATAAAATAAAAATGTATTTTTTTAAAAGAACAATATCTATTTAAAAAATTTAAAAGATAAATACAAGGTGTCGTATATATGTTGTACACTCAAAGGTGAAAATCACTACCGTATACATGAGGAACCTCAAATCACCATAAAAAAACACCCACCTAACACCAAAAGCAAGAGAACCTAATTCCAATAGGCCTAAAACAAGACAACAGAAAAGGAAAGTGGAAACCTCAGAAGTAGTGAGGTAGAACTTAGTAGTACTACTGGGCTATAATATTTTTTTTAGACACATACCTTGTGGAGGCCCGGCTCCATTGAGCGGCTTGCACACCCCAAGGTTCAGCCCTGCTATCTATATCTTGGCTAGTTGTTTAAGGGGGTGTGAGTACGTCAAAGGTCAAACAAGTGGATACCTTAGGATTAATTTTTTTATTCATAATGGAATTGGTTAACAAACAAACACAAATTAATGATCAGGGTTGCTTAGGGTGGAAACTAAAAACATGATTGCATATAATATTCATAGAAAGAAACCAAGCTAAAAAATTGTTATATAGAAAACGACGGGTCAAATGTATGATTTGGAAGGGTTAAGATTCGTATTTAGAATAGTTCATACAGATTTTGACAACAATATTACCAACCTCATTTCATAATGGTGGGGCTGGAATGGTTTACGTAATACAAGTTTTTTTTTATTTTTGAAAAGATAATAATAAGAATTTATTAATATATCATAAAGCCATTTTGTACCGAATCAGAGTTATTATTGATAGATTGCTTCAAATCAGATCTAGTTAGATACTCATGAATCTTGATAACCATGTAGGGCTGGAATGTAAAAGTACATGATAACCGAATTTATCGTGAAACTAAGTTGGCTACTTGTTATGAGATGTGTAGAAACATAGAGTAATTACGTACATATAATGAAAATTATAAATTTTTGTATTTATAGTTCTACATATATAAAATATTTTCTAATTTGTTTCGTATGTACATTTGAGATGCTAATTAAAAATGTAAGGATATTTGATAGGTTGAGTATTGATTCAAACTTGTAATTTTTTACCTCTTAATATTTAGTGTGTATTGGTTTCGCCGTTAAACTCTTTAGAATAAAAAATATATAAACTAATATTATTTAATTTTGATCTAAATTGCAACTCTTTTTATTATAGCAAAGTTTTTTTTTTTTCAAAAGAGTTTTAACCTTAATAATAAGGTTAGAAAATTGAACATCTAAGTAAGCTTAAAGAGATCTATATAGTGCTTTTGGATGTCTGGTCTATAGATTAGGATCTTCTCATATATATGTGTGAAAAAAATAATGTGGGACATCTTTACCATCCATTTTTTTAGGGAAGGATTGTGGAATTTGAAATAAAGGGAGAAAAGTTGGTTAGTGGTGAGGATTTGAATCTTGAAAAAATATAACATTTTTCTAATTTGTAGTTAAATCATACTTTCTCTTCCATGAGAAAACATAGATTACTTTTAGGAAAGTGAAGTGTTTCATGTTATCAAAAGTGGGTCATTGTTCAACTGATAAAAATGTCAAAATTGCTAAGTAAGGCACATGATTAGGGTTTGAACCCCGACTTTTCTATTTATATGTGTGAGTTTCTAATGTACGTGTCTTTCATTTTCTACCAACAACATTGGACTGATTCTCAATAAACACTCAAAACTCTAATAATGATTGATGCCTCTATTTGTAAGTAAAAGTTCGCTTAGATGGTGATCTAATCGATGTTAGTTTTATTTAACATGGAAAATAAATATATGTCTCAAAACTCAAATTATAATCACTTTCTCTTCTTTTTTTTGTCGAATTGACATCAATCAAATCAATTCTCTCGATCCTAAAAACATAGAGAAATGAAATCAATTCTTTCGATCTCAAAGGCGATGACGAATCTAAACTTTGTATAAATGTTAAAACATCAATTGTCTTTAACATTTTAGATAGTTTTTAGTATTGGTCAACTACAAACACACATGACCCTTCTCCACTTTAACTATTGTAAAAAACACATCCTCACGAACTCTTGCTTTCTCTTTGCCATAATAATACTTTGAGAAATGTTAACTCTTGTAGAAATAATGTATTGAAATGCGTGTATTAAATTTAATTTTTAATGTTTTAATGAGTTGAATGCACAAAATTTAAAAGAATATTTCTTTTTTTGGATTTCTTAATATGTGCCTTAAGGACACAAGTTAATACTATCCCAATACCTTTTCTCAGAGGTGCCACAGTAATACTTAGAGCTTTTTTTTTTACACAATGATTACACAAGAGCCTAATGGAAGACAAATCTAATTTCAAGAAGTGCTCACACATTTTTCTTAAGCTGCATTTCTTAAGCTGCTTCCTAGCACTGCACGTAAGGCAGGTCATTTGAGTGCATTTATAATCAATATATCCATTACCAAGGTTGCTGACTCTTCCTTGTGCCATGTGACACATGGTTGCTTCAGACTCCAACCAATCATATTTTTAATTCATTTTGCCATAAAAAAATAAAATCAAGTTAATCGCAAATAAAGTGTCATTTGTGAAACATAGATTTTCATAGATTTGCCCCTAGCCTTAAATTTATAAGATAAAGTAAGATATGTATACAGCTTATGAATAATCTATGATTAACATATCATTAAGTGTTTGAATTTAGTGGTTGGGATATCTTAATTTACTCAGAAAAGCGATAGTTCATTTTAGAAGATTAAAGTGTTTCTTGTGTATCATCTTAAATCTAGTATATTAGAATTTAGAATGAATTAGTATCATATCGAAGACATCACGACATACAATTTACAAATGTTTAAATGACAGATGTCATAGACCTCTTAATTATATAGAATTTTTTTTGTTACAATTATATATATAATATATGACACAATAGGACTTTCAGAATTATTAGAAATTTTAATTATGCAACAATTGTAATTAAAAATGCTTACATTTATGACTTAATTATAATATTCTCTGATTATAATCATTTAACAAAATTCTCATGAGTCATCCTCACCCCTATTGGAAATGTGAGTACAATACTTGGCATTTCATTCGCTGAGAAAATCTTCAAATCAGCTGCATGACAACCAATATGAGTCACGTCAAAATCACTAGTCATTCAATTAAAAGGAGAAAAAAAAAATGGTACCACATTGACAAGTATCATATACAAAAGTTTGATTATTTAAACGGATAATCACTGGTCATTAGTCATAGGGACACAAGAATGAAGTATTAAGAGATTGAAGATGGGACAAGAGACTACTTAACTCAAACGCAAGAACGTATGAAACAAAACCTAATTTTCTACTTTACGTATACTTGATATTTGGTGTAAGGACCGACTAATTTGAGGAGTCCAATCAAACCGTCCATTTGCATTTCGCTCTATATGAACTAGCCTATCAAAATTGACATCAAGGGCAATCAAACCTGAGACTTTGATAGAAACACATTTCAAGGTCTCAAGCCAACACCGCTAGACATACCCTGATGGATCCGTATATGTTTCTTTTATTTAGGAATACCTGTACTTGTTTGATATCTTTGCACACTCGCCTAAGATGGAGCAAGAAAAAATAAGAGCAGAACAAACGGCAGAAATATAATAATCGGCATA
>Ga0315915_1002095_pt1 | contig 24893 bp, 11 predicted proteins | sample MpolbnodulesMG_FD_207738 | JGI IMG/M metagenome (GOLD analysis project Ga0315915, IMG submission 207738) | Medicago polymorpha root nodule microbial communities from Los Angeles, California, United States - branched nodules | ecosystem: Host-associated > Plants > Roots > Nodule | place: USA...
AAAAAAAAAAAAAAAAAAGGAACATTTTCTCACTTATATACATTATAAAATTGAACATATTTGCAAAAAAAATACACAAAAAAAGCAACATTTTCTCACTTAGGCATTTCATCAAACACCTTAAGTGCATTTCAAAATCTAAACACAATTAGTGTTAATTCAACATCAAATTCAACTACATTGTACCTAAACCTACTCTAAACAACAACGCCAGCAAGAACCATACATTATAACATCAAATTCTAACATAATTTGCAATTTCAAAAACCCAACCTAAACACTAAAGTTATGCTAAAATTATGAAAACTAACACCCTAAACAACCTACATTGCATTGAATTAGGAAGAAAACAACTTACTTGTTAATTACTTGAAGAAATTTGGCTCAAATCCGTGCAATTGAAGTTGGGGTGAAGTTGGGTTTGTTTTGTTTTGAAGCATATAACCAGAAACTGGAGGTTTCTGCGCTCTTAAGATACAGAATGCAACGGCAGTTAACTGCCGGCGGTTTTCCCAGCGGTTGTTTACTACCGCTGGGGGCTTTAACGTAATTTTCTTGTGTCAATATGACGTTTTTGAAGTCAGAAAAGCAATCTTCAACATCACAAGGACCCGCCATATGCCTAAGCTCAAGGACCTACTTGAACTTCTTTAAATTGTTTTGGGTTTGATGAATCAACCAAATATTATTTGTTGGTAGGTTCAATTTTAATTTTCAATATCAATCAAACAACAAATCCTGACCCAATTTTATGATACATAGGAGCCTTTTTCTAGTGGAACAGAAAATTGGAAATTGAGTTTAATTTCAACCTTCCACTCAAAGCATTAGCGTCATAAATTAAATTATTCATTATGTTTCGTACCAAAGCAGTTGATCAAACAAATGGCAAATCTACCATTATTTTGCAACAAGCTCATCTTGTTAATATTATCAAAATCCAATCAACATATGTATGATAAAGACAGATAGTTAAGATGTTTACATTTAATCTAATCTTAGTAGTGTGTGTCAAAACCAATAAGCACTAATTGCCGTGTAGTAAAGAAGATGATTAAATTTCTTGAGTTTCTTCTACTAAATTATAGATTAGCACCAACGTAGTAACACGTTAAATTCAAATTTCTACTATCGAGTGCTTATAGATTTGATTCATCATATGATGTAGCTTGCCTAAATTAGATTCAGCTGATCTTATTCAGATCACGAACCTATTTTGAATTCTTTTTTGATTTTTTTTGTCTTGCATGTTTTATATAAAATGATTATTGTTGTTGTGAATTCGAACTTTTGTACAAAACCAACAATACAATATGTGAAACAAATAACAATAACAACCTACAATCAAATAGTCCAAACAACAATATATATTAAGAACAAATCAAGGAACATATGTGTATAGCAAATTCACAATCAAATCAAAGAATAAATATATGAGTATAGGAATAAACACAATAATATTATTTAACAAATTGATCTATCTCTGGAGGAGAGATCAACTCTCTAATCTCCTATGAATGAGTCTTTATAAAAGATAAAAATAAGTTACAAGAAATTAACTTCAACACAAAATCATAATTTCTATAACTTCATGTTCCTTCTCAACCCACAAGAAGATCACTTAAAACAAGAGAGAATGTGTTTCCAAATGCTAGAATCTCACCCCTACCCCACCCCACACCCCCCCCCAAAAAAAAAAAAAACCTTAAGGTTCTAAAAGTTCCCTCTTTTGGTCTCTAAGAGTGTGTTTGATGAGGTGATTGAAAATTTTAGAGAAATTAAAATTGTAAGCAATTCAAATGATTTCATTGAGTTGACTTCATTGTTAAATGTTATTGTTCGGATAAAAAAAATCATTTTTAATATTTTTGGCTACTTTTGTAAATTTTAAAACTTTTGGGTCAACTTTAAAAATTGAAAAATAGGGGTCAATTTGTAATGTTTGAAAATTTTAAGGGATCAATTTGCAATTTTTTTGAAATCATATTGGGGTCAATTAGAAAATTTTAAAAAATATGAGGATCAGAATGCAAAATTTAAAAATAATGTAAGAATGAAGATATTTGAAATTCCTATCTTTTAGGTGTCATTTAAAATTCTCTTGATTTAATTTGGACAAAATGCTTCACAAGTTTCCATCATTTTGAAAATTCTCCAAATTATTATCCAAACAATGAAATTTTCCTAAAAGGATTTGAATTCCCTCAAAAAATTACATTACCTCAAAACATTCTCTCATCCAAACACACTCTAAGGATTCTACCCAAGTCTCTCTCTTGACAACTGTGTAGAAAAAACCAATTAAGAGCTTCAAATCTAGCGCATGCGCCTCACTCTGTACATCATGCGCCTTGCGTTGTAGGTTGCAAAAACAATACAAAAATGTATTGTCTTAGGCGCCTTTCGCCTTTTGCGAAGTGCCTCGTGCTTTTGGCAGAATATTCGAAACGTATATATTTTTAGACATGCACAATAATTTTTCACCTTACCTTCAAATCAGTGTTGATACAAATTTACCATCAACCACCTTTTGCTCTCTCCATCATTTAATTGTTCATAAACCAAATTGATCAAGTCTAAGTAATGTTTGGATATTGATCCATGTAGTTACTTAGTGAACACATCTGCCATATTAAAATAGACGGATATAAATGTGCTTTGTCCTTTCATGATGCACTTGATGATTTGATAAATGTGTGTCACTTTGTCTATCATAATGTATCTTCACACATTCTTGAGTAATTTCTACCTCTCAAATTATACATTTCAACCACATGACTTCATTCACCCCTTCAACAAGAGTAAAATGCTCTATTGTAGATAATGTCAGAAAAAATTATTGATTTGACTTACAACTAATAGCCGTTCCAAACAATATAAAAACAAAACTTGACAAGGTTTTTCTAGTGTCCACATTCCCAACATAGTCTGCATCTACATATCCCTCTAAAACATTCTTATGTTGAATTACTTTTGTGTATTTCAAGCCACCTTTCAATGACTTGTTCAAGTATCTCAACACTCACTAGAAAGCTTTACAATGAACTTGGTGTGACTTTCTTTAAACCGACGCATTATGCTAATCGCATACGTTAAAGTTCAATTTACTACAAACCAATACATATATGATATTTTCTTCCCCACTTGCATAGGAACCCTCTGTAATATTCTTATCATCATTGGATTGAGGAGATTGCATAATCGAAATCTTTGTGTGATAACTTAAATGAGTGCCAACGATCTTAGCATCACTCATTCAAAACACTCCACCACTTTATTTGTGTCTCGGTTCCTCACCATATCCATTACAAGTATCCTCTTGGCAATACTAATATCTTTCATCTCAAACTTACCATTTAACTTCTCCTTAAACTCACTTATCTCGTCCCTGCTAGAGTTTTCCATCAATATATCATCCATATATAGAAGTAGGTAGAGAATGTTTTTCGCAACACTGTTTTAGCACCAATGAGAAAATCTCATTGTAATCAATTCCCTCAGCCTGAAACTATGTTTTTTTCACCCCCTGTTTTTGAGTTTATAGTATCGAGGTCTTTGCACTTCATCTTTATGCATGTCTTATCAAAAGTAAGATCCTTGCTTATAAAAATTATTGATCCTCCTCTAAGTTTCATCTTCCACAACTTGTAACACTTCATACCCTTAGGGTAATCAATGAAGACATATTTCACAGCTCTAACATCAAGATTATCTTGCTTGACACACAAAAATGCTAAAGATCCAAAAACCGTTAAATTAGAGTAGTCTTCAAGTTTTCACTCCAAATTTCCACAGGTGTCTTGAAACATATTCATGTAGATGGACATATGTTGATTTAGTATGTTGCAATACTAACAACTTCAACCCCATAAATTCTTGGGTAATTCACTTTGTAAGTATACACTTGACCCACTCCAAAATGATCATACTCATATGCCTAGTTATGCCATTTTGTTGTGGTTTTCCTGCCATGGTCCTATTCCGCTAAATACTTTATCTTTTTCCAAGTAAACCTTGTTTAGCTAGTTCAGTAAAACCCTTTTCACTAACATGTTGTAACCTTAAAAGTCATAGATTGATTTTAACACAAGAGTCTTAACTAGTTATATATGCATGACCAATAACAATATAACCATCGAAAATATATAAACTACACATTTTGGTACCTTTCGCAATTATCAATACCCTATACAAATTTTTTACATGTCATGCTCAATACTAGTGTAATAGCCCAACCCACCAAACATACTTATGGAAGTTAAATTTTGTTTAAGTTCATGAACATACTCCACATTTTGTAAAAGGAATAAACAATTGTCAAATATCTTAAGATGAATGGAACTCATACCTTAGACCTTGCAAGGTTTATCATTTCCAAGGTGAACAATTCAACCTTCTTTCAACTCCAGAGCCTCAAAATATTCCTTTCTCGATAAAGGCATTCACAATCCATAATTCAACTCTTCTTAATTTCCCAACTAGTTGCCACTAATACATCTACAATGTTATAACCCTCATTTGAGGCAGTCATAACTTGAACGAAAGAACTACCATTTTTCCTTTTCTTAAAACAACCCTTCTTCAAGTGAAGGAAATTATGAATAATATCAAGATTAACATACTTAGTAGAAAATGACAATTCATCTTGAATAATATTAAAAAAATTGAAATTAAAAATTATAATCAGCACCTAGGATTCTAATCTCATTTACATTGGCACGCTCTATAGTTCTCTATCAAGACAATAAAGTTTAGAGTAAACCATTAAAATTTGTCTCTAATTTTATCATTCTTAAATTATTTTATAATTTTGTTAATTTTTTAAATTATTCTTTATATTTGTCAAAAATTTCTCAATTATATTCTTGTTTTTATGTTTTTGTTACATGACGAAAAACCTAGTTAAGAAAATTTTGCCAAAAACAAAGACTAATTTAAAATATTATAAAGTTAGAGATTAATTTAAGAGTGACTTACAAATGAATCAATTTTGTAGTTTACTCTTAAATTTATCCATCATTAAATTAAAATCATCACAAGAAAAATTAAGGACAAATCGTCGAGTCAATACATTTTCTCCAATCAACTGCTACAATTAGGGGTGTAACGGTTCGGTTTGGATTGGTTCTTCATCGCTTTGGTTTGGTTCAGTTTTTACTGTTTTTAAAAAGAAACCGAACCAAACTATTCAGTTTGGTTTGGTTTGGATCGGTTCGGTTGATCAGTTTGTTTGAAAACACAATTAAAAAATTAATATTTTCACAAATTTGTATTTCATGCATACAACATACTCAAATATTTCATAGAACTTTGTTTTTCATGTTCTTTGTTTTTCAAACTACTTTGTATAACTAACATGAAAAAACTAACAAGAGATGGACGACCCCAACGACGAGGAACGATGGATTAGGTGTGACGGGTGGCTAGTGTTCTTTTTTAGTAGACTCGAAATAGACTGTGAGTGATGAGATGAGAGAAAGTGAGTGAATTAAGGAGTATTTTATGTTGGACTTTAATTTTGAGTTTAATCATAAATGTGTGTGAGGAGAGATAATATTACTAAAATGGGGAGAGAGGTTATCATCGATTCGGTTCATTGGATCTCAAAATTTAAAATTGAGAACCGAATCAAACTAGATCGGTTTATGTTGATTTGGTTCGGTTTTAAACGGAACCAAACAAGGTCCAATACTTTTTCAGTTTGGTTTGGTTTAGATTTTCGATTTCATCGATTTTATTCGAACCACTTATATCCCTAGCTAGAATATCATGTAATACTCTTTACGCGTTAGACTAACAAGATGATTATCATAACAATAGCTTTTTTACCACACCGGTAATTAGTGGTTGTTGTTGGGTTAGACACACGCTACCTAAAATTAAATGTGAACATCTCAACTACTTGACTAAAAACAAACTGATGATTACTCTATTCTACCTTATCTGTACTCTAAAATTCACCGATTTCTTGTAATTATTCTTAATGCTAAGTAATTTAATTTTGAAGTTGTGTAATGGTTGATGTTCAAGATGAGGTTGAATTAAATTGAAAAAGATGCTAGTGTGAAGCAGTTAAGAGTGACATGACGGCATGTAGGGTGTATATACAACCAATGTTCAACTTGGATTGCAATATGAGAAAGACTATATTGGAAAAAGCATAAAAAAGAGTAATGTCACGTCCTACTCTAAGGTTCTAAACCTTATCTGCTTATCTTCTTTTGTTTTCCATAATAAGCTCCTTCTCAAGGATTGCATTTGGGTGACATTAGTTTTAGATGATATCGACAATATTGTTTCTATCTCTATCTTAATCAATTATGTTCTCTCATTTAAATAATTTATTTCAATCATCAATTCATCCCTCTTTACATCTAAAATATATTAATGTCGTCGATATGACCAAAAATTATATTTGACAGCTGCCAGTTTTGAAGGCTTGCGCGAGCAGGGTCATATAAATCATGAATGAGGGGCCCTCCCCTGTGAAGTGTGAATATGTTTGAACTTTATACCCTTTTTTCATAGAAATGGAGTGGTATCTTGTCTTGGTTAGAAATCAATTACGGGATATCTCGTTTTGGCCGTTGCAAAAAACCTCACGCAAATGCACCCACGTAATTTTTTTAATCTTTTCCCATACAATTATGAATATTATATGGGTTGATGTGTAGTTTTACCAAGTTTTCCCTACCATTTAACCATGATTAATTTTTAGTGGAAAATATATGAGACATATAAGATGAATTTTTTTATTTCAACAAAATATTTTCACATGTAGAGTCAGATATAAACTTATGGTCATTTGTTTAAGGAAGAGTCAAGTCGTTTACCATTTGAACCAATAAACTTGATTATTGGATGTTTAGTTATTAATCTAATATCAGATGAAGACATGAAAATTGAAATAAGTAAATGAATTCATACAACTATGGAGACGGATCGAGAAATTTTAATAATCGGGGTTAAGGATTTCATAAAAGAAAAATTTATCTTAAAAGTACACATTGTTATCATTATCAATGTAATAATTACAATATTCTTTTATACAAACTTTTTTTTTTTTTTAGTTTTTTAACCAATGTTTTAAAACATTCATTAACATTCTCATTAGATTTATAGTTTGTTATAGTGTTAATTATGAATGGACAAGACAATAAAATCATATAAGTATAGTCATATTGGATAAATATGCATGTAGGTATTGGTTTACACTATACTTCATCCGTCCCTTAATACATGACACAGTTGACCTAATTACGCATATCAATGTATAATTTTAAACTTAAATATCTTGAATAATATATTAGAAAAAATTATGAAAATTTGATATTTTGAAAATACTCATCGAGACGGATTTAACGACATCTTATACGATATTATTTATCTTTGTATATTAATTAGAAAAAACATGGTCAAAGTAAATTAGGTCAAAATTACACATTTTCAAATGAGTCATCTATTGCGGGACGGAGAGAATAATAAATAAGCGGGGACAGTTGACCACACGGCCTCCATGTTGAAGCCGTCTCTATGTATTAAGATTTTATATAAAAATATGATGTGCAACTCTACTTGTATAATTGCTATTAATCTAACGTATTGATTCACCCTAAATTCAGTTCCCTGAAAGTCCCAACATGTCTTATTTCAACACTACTCGTTTTGTGGAATTTCCTTCTGAATTGCAAGTTGGATGGGAGGCTTTTGCTTTTCATTGGTGTTGCTGGCTTGACTTGCAAGTTAACGTCACAAACTATGAAAGTGTCGTTCCTTAATTCCATTTGGTCAATATATCAACAGATTGACTTGTAGACTTAAGAGACCCTTGCATACCTCAAGGGCCATTTTTCCTTCCTTACCCCTAGCATATATTTCAGAATTTGTTCCTAAATCTTCGTAAGATAGACTATGGGTGGTGACGTTTATTAACTATTCTTTTCTTTTCATATACTATTTTTTTAATAAGCATGTAGCCAACAATTAGCATCATACAAATTCTACTTGCAATGTTTTTTTTTTCTATTGGAAGAAAATTCAATACCATTTTTTATATTAGTTCAAATTTATTATGAAAAAGTAAAGTTTACGAAGAAAAAAAAAATCTTTATTATTCATCCTTCATCATGACAGATTCAGAAAGGGATTTTAGATATTTTTCTTTCAAATTTTTCATTAATTTAGTTTTTTTTTTTATATTATAAAGTGAAAAGTTGTACTATTGTTTTTTTTCTTTCAAGTTGTACTATTACTAAGATGTGATACTTTCTTAATTGAATCGACCTACCTAGCCCGGTCATAGTTTTCAAATTTAATAATTGAAGTTTGTTCTATGAAATCTCTCAAAAAAAAGTTTGTTTTATAAAACAGTTTGATTTATAATTCAAATTTATAATTTTGAAAATATATAATAAAAAGAGTATTTTAGAACAAATAAATATTTCGTTGAATAATTTATTATTTTTCTCATAAATTTGATAGCCATCTTTAGTTTCCACTTGGTTGGAATTTAATTAGATATTTAATTATTTTAAAGTCAAATAATAAATAATTTCTTATATTGATAGTATTAATAAATATTTTTTACAGTAATCTTATAAATATAGTAATATATTTTGTATTTATTATTTTTATCCTCATAAATACAGCTAACTTGATAAGATATAATGGTATTTAGAGTCGAAGTTTGAATTCTAAACCAAAGTTCGAATTCTAAACAGGTTACACTCGAATACCTTTATCATTGGTGTCAATTTAAGTATTTGTTAATGTCTCTCTTAACCATTAATTCTCTCTTAACCATCCCTTTTCTAGCTAAAAGCTCCTTGCAATGTCCATGAACTTTATGAGCCACATTTAAAAAAACATATTTTTTATTCCTTTACCATGGGAAATTAATTTGTTCTTTTCACCCGATAAATAATATTTGTCTCTTCTTCAAAGATTCTTTCACTTTCTATCCCAGTTCCCATCCCAGGATGTCGACACTCACACACCATAATTCTGTTCAGTGCCATTATCATTCCATATTTCAATTCCATCCATACACACTGACATTATGAATGTGATACAGCATTCAAACACCTTTGGGGGCATGTATCCAGCATCATGATGAGTCATTATCCGTAAAAAACAAAACTCTGTTTTTCTTTTCACAAAACTTTATCCTGTTATTTCATCTCATCATCCAAATCCATCCAACACCATATCCTCCCCTAACTTATCATGTCCACGCACTCCCTACCTCCCCCACTTGCCTCCAAACATTTAATATTTCCTGCAAATTGAACACCCAAATTAGAATCATATTCAATATTTAAATATATAGACCACCAAAAAACATACATAATATAACTCCAACAATCAATAATAACATATATAAAAAATATATTTGCCCCTAACAAAATATATAAAACCCGTTTTTTTTTGTAAAAAAAAAATATATATAACAAAATATATAAAAAAATATATTCTGTAAAACAAATATAGATAGACAGTGAATATTTTGTACCAAAACAAAAAAGGGAATACAAACGAAGAACACACACGAAAAACACAACCCACACACGACAAACGGACTCAACGCAAAGTTTACGACATGACGAATGGACTTAACGGAAAAATTTACGAGTAACGTTACCACGCAAAGAGACGAACAACGCAAAGAAAAAAGGGAGACGCTATGGAACTGAAAATTAGAACAACGCAGTTAATTAAAATTAAAATTCAACATCATTAAAAAGAAAGTTTGACTAAATTTAATTTTGGATTTAAAGTGAGAATTAATTATATTATATTTTAATCAAAATTGTTTTTCACGTAATTAGGTCCAGAAGCTCCAAGAACAGTCATCAATGGCTGCCATTCATAGAGATTTATATATTTCTATATGTACACAAACAAGCAGATAAGTTATGAAGCACATAATCATTCCACGCTTGATTTTCCAAATCGCTCACTCAGCCGTTAGATCTGGTTGCCTGAATCCAATTCGGCGGGATCTGGCGCCACCTTCAGCGGTGGCCGGAAACCTAAACATCGAAAATTGAATCCGTTGAAATTGAACTTCAAGAATCTTGAGCTTTTGTCATAACGGAGAGTCTGCTAGGTCTTGGATGAAAATCTCCTCTTCTTTTCTGTTGATGCGATGAAGGACGAATCAACGCTGCAAGCGCTCTTTTCACAAGATCTCCTTCAACACCACGAATTCTTACAAGCGAATTCGTCATAGCAGATCTACGCGCGTTGAGTCGATTCTGCGAATACGGAGCCGCAGTGGCGGCGCGTGAACCAAAGCCTTTGTGAAGACTACACCGAAACGAACCAGGATGCGTCGTAGGCGAACACATGCAAGTTCGTTTGGGTTGACTACTACTCTGTTTCTTCACACCGGTTCGTGGTACGGCTGAGATAGACCGGTTGGGTGAAATAGAACGGTCAAGTGAAAACCGAACCGACGAAGCCGACGGTGATGAACCGTATAGGCTAACACGTGTCGGAGAGGTAGAGGCTCGGAAAAAGGAAGTAGAACGAGAAGTGAAGCTTGAGGTTGAAGAAGCAAAAGCGGTGGAAGAAGAAGAATAGTGAGAGTGAGAAGGTGAATCTTGTGAATTGCAGAATCTAGGTGAAGGTGATAGGGATCTAAGTACAGTGTTGGTTTTTGATTTTCTAGAAGCTGCCGCCATTTTTTTCTTTGAAGAAGAAAAGAAAAAAAGAATTTTTTTTTTCTTGTGTTTCCCTATAGGCTGGGTTTGAGTTTCTAGTTTGGCAAACCTAGCTTTACTCGAGCTATGTATATATAGGATTTTTGAAGAAGTGTGTGGGTGCCAGGTGTGGGGTGTGACTCTTGCGATATTTTCTGCTTGGTGCATTTACTTTGTGGAATTATAGTGGTGGCCCTTGCGTGGTTCTTCTTTTTATTTGCTAGTTGTGTCTTATTTTTATTTTTTTTTTTAATTCGAGGGACCAATCCCACCGCCCACTTGCGGGGGCCCCGTTTAAAATCAGAACAAGCTTCGTATGGACTTAGCCCATCGAAATTGGCACCAGAGGAAATTGAACCTCAGGCCTTTGGAGGAGTAAACTCCAAGATTCCAAGCCAACCACTAGGCCAAACCCAAATGGGTTCTAGTTGTGTCTAATTAATTAACGCGCCTTATTCGTTAATTAAATTTTGTAGGTTACATTAGATTTTGACGAGTCTTGTAGATACATTTTAGTTTAATAGCTGTAGATACATTTGATGTATTAAAGTGTGAGTTAATAATTCTTCATTTTTATACTTTTTCACCACTAAATTATATTTTCTCCGGTTCTTTTTACAATAAACAATTGACTTTTTAGATACATTGAATAATTTATGTATTTGGTTTAGTTTCTAGACCAAATACATTATTAGAATATAAAATATTCATTGTACAAATTATTAATATATTTTATATTATTTACAATATATTAATAATTTGTACAATGAATATTTTATATTCAAATATACATAAATTATTCAATGTATCTAAAAATTCAATTGTTTCTTGTAAATAAAACCGGAGGAAGTATCTCACAAAAATAAAATAAAAAAACTACTTCCTTCTTTTTAAATTAATTGTTGTTTTAACATTGTGTGCGATTTTTAAGAAAATACTCCTCCTTCCGTTCTATAATAATAAGTGACTATTTTATAAAAAAAAACATTGTTCTAAAATAACTGATTCATTTCACTTTTCAATGCAATATTTTTTACTTTTTTTTCTAATTATAACTCTAATTAATATTACTTTTAACACTCTCAATTTAATATATTCCACTTTGCATTTTTTAAATGGTAAATGCATCAATATTTGACACAAGCATTTATAATCATATCTCTCTCTCTCTCTCTCATTCTCTAGAACATTTTTATTAAAAAGTGCGAAATGAGCAAATGACTCACTTAATTTGGGACGAAGGAATTAGTTAGTCAGATTGATTTTCACACAAATTAGTATCATTTACTAAAACACGATTATTAGTTGTAGTTAATGATCTAGTCAAGTGGAGTGAACACTAATAAATAAGAGTATATAAATGGTTAGTGTTTCATTGATATTTTAAAGTTATAATTATTTTAAGATAATTTTTTGTAAAAATGTCAAATATTATGAGACAGGTGAAGTATATTCTAGCTTCGAAGATGCGATCATATCAACTAAATGTACTACCTCCGTCTCTATGTGAGACCATTTTACCAAAGTAATGGAAATTAAGAAAATTAATATTTGTAGTAACATTTCCCATCAAAACTCAACGAGATAATGTGTTTGACATGTAGCTAAATTTCATATTAATAGAATCATTTTCCTTAAAACAAAAGGCTAAGACAAAAAAAGATGAATGGTAATTTTTATACTCCTCAAGGTGATTTTTATATGGAAAGCTCTATTTTTTTATTTATTGAATAACCAATATATATGATTTATAATATACCTATGTACATCACTTACTGAATCAACCTAAAAAATGAATTATTTTTTGTAAAAAAGACCAAAAGTATTATTTTATAGCTCTTGTAATCTTGTTTGTTAATTTGCTGTTTAAAATAATGAGAGCAGCTAACAGTTAAAAAAATAAATATGCTTTGAAAGCTTGATATACATACATTTGAAGCTAAAGTTCAATGTTTTTTTGTAACAGAGTTCAATGTTTTGTTAATAAATGGAAAGGGGTGAAGAACTTCAGTCTAGACTATATGGTAACAATTACCTCATGTTTCAATTAAATATCTTAGATATATATTAAAATCATTATCATCCTTTTTTTTAAAGAAAGTCAATATCATCCTAGTAAGAATGGGGCAATGGGCTGATTAGGAATCAAGTAGGAGTTAATAAAAAATATCTCAATTGGAATTAACTGTATAGAATTTGTAATAATTAAATGTAAAAGAAAAAGAAAGGAAATGCAAGTTGTTGATTACTGTATTTAAAAGATAAGAATGGGTTGATTGTGAAATAACAATTTATTTCAGTATAGAAACTAATTATTCGGAATTTTGTAATAATGAAAAAGATAAAGAAAAGAAATGCAAGTTGTTGAGTACTGTATTTAAAAGATAAGACTGGGACCAGTCAAACAAAAAAAAGACAGGACTGGGAATAAATATAAAATGTAATAAGAGTAGGGACACAAAAGCAATTGTAAAATTCTGGTATTAGATTGCAAAGGGGTGTGTGTGGGGTTGGCACAACAGAAAATAAAGTCTTTAACCAAAGATAAAATAAGGTTGGGGTTAGTTAACCTGAAAGGGGGACGTTGAGCCCTCTGAATTGTGATCCAACGGCTTTCAGTTCCACAAAGCTGTGTGCTGCCCATAATATTAGAAAGCGACAAAATCAGATACAACCGTTTTAAATTCACTGCACTTACAGATTTCCTCTTTTTCCTCAAAGGATTAAGATTCTCTATCTGCCGAGTGCCACCTATTAGTACCAACATTACTTAAGGAGTAGTTAATTACTGTATAATTAATTATTTTCTGAAACTTAATAGCTAATCTACTGTCACTTTTACATGACCAAATTAGCCTTAATACTTCCATAAAATTTCTTGTTAATATTTTTTATAACACTTGTATCACATATGTGATTATCAAGATTATTGTTGGATAAGTCTACTCAACTTATAATATCAATCGATATTCTTAGCTGGACAACTTCATTTATTTGAATTTAAGAAATCGTTATTTTTTGTGCGAGTTTAAAATGATATTTATTGCATCATTTACAAAAAAATTATCGTGGGATATGAATTACTTCTATCATCTTTTATTATATTCTTTCTTTCAAAAAAAAAAATTCATCTTTTATTATATGATCTCTCAACAAAGTTCACGAGTATTGAAAAAATAAGTATAAGATTAAACACAAATTGTACTTTATTTTACGGTCATCCCTACAACTATTGATATCATAAGAGAGAAAGATAATTTATGTTTTTCAATAATAAACTAAATATGAATATTTTTATCCACAAGTCTTAACTTGAACCTTAACTCTTCCACTTATGTTTTTGAGTTTTTAATTGCTATTGTCATTTTTGTATATTTAAAAAAAATGTTTTTGTAAATAAGTTGTATTGGATTGGACGAAGGTCGTGAATCCACAATGTATAAGGCTTGATTTGAAGAATGAGATTTTTTTTTTATGAAGAGGAAGAATGAGATGTTTTCAATGTGGTCTTGCAGTTGAATGTTCATCAACAATCTCCCAACTATGTCGGCTCTATTATTGAAGATTGTATTTGTTTGAACATTTGTTTTCGTAGTTTAATTTTTTTGCACGTTAGACGTTAAGCCACCCAAACTGTTCATTATTTAACTAAATTTGCTTTTCATAATTTAAATGGCATATCGATCGAAAAAACTCCATCTTACATTTTCGCAGTCTTGACATTTAATTTATTGTCGGACCTTCGTTAATGAGTCATCCTTATCGTAATTTTTTTTTAACTATATTGGTACCCAAAACTTTCACATATCATTTGCAGCGACCTAATAAATATATTAAAATTAAAATAGAAAGTAGACAAATACATCTTAAGAGAACTAGACCAAAACAAAGGAAATAAACATATGAATTTACAGCAAACAACTGTCTCAATAAAAATCTTTACCTAAAAAATTAAGTGGGATAAAATTGGAAGCATCTCAACATGAGGGGTGGAGAGAATCTTCAACTTATTGTGGAGGGAGGAACCCATCTTAAAATCAACACTTTGATTATCCTCTCAAAGTATGTCACTTTTGTTTGAGTAAGCTTCAAAATTAAAGCATTTGTTATGAATAATAAAGTTGGTGGATTCCATTCTTGATCTTCCAAGTTCTATAACTCTTATTAGTGGAATGAATTGTTAGTGCTTTTTGATTGCATGTGAACATTCACTTGCTTACTTGTATCCTATAAATAGGACTCATGTGTTGATATAAAAATACACTTGCGAAAGAGAATAATACAAAAGGCTTTCATCTTCTTCTTCTTCTTCTTTTTCTTCTTCTTTGATCTTGTGCTTTGAGTTTATTTTATAACATGTTATCAGCACGATGCTCTAACAATCTAATGTAATACTAATTCTTGTTTTTCATAATATTGATTATTATGTTGTATGATTGTTTGATATACTCTTAAGAAATGTTTCTGTATTAAAAAAACCTTTTACTTATATATATATATATAAAACTATTCATGACATATAATTTTCTCAACTTTTATTTTTATTATTTAACTAATATACTTTTATAGGACTCTTGAATTGCTTAAGTGTTAAAAATATTCTAAGATTAAATTATCTTATTTTACTTGGTGAAAGTCATTCAAATAAGATTACTCACGTGACTCTAATTAGAAAGGAGCAATTATAATCGCTTCAAAGAATGAATTAAAAGTTAGCAAATATTCAAAATTCCTGAAGGATTGTATAAAAAACAAATTTTTCTTGAACATTATGAAGATAATGTGTAATATAGTTCCTGAAAAACTAATTTTCTTTTAATATTAAAGAATCCTTGAAGGATCGCTCTAACAAAGATTTTTCTTTATCATTGTTTATGAAGATTTGAGATATCATTCATGAAAAACTAAAATTTAATATTAAAGCATACGTGAAGGATTGCTCAAACAATGAATAACTTTTTATTTTTTTTATCATTGTTTATGAAGATTTGAAATATGGTTCTAGAAGAATTGATAATTTAACATCAAGTATTCGTGAAAGATTGCAAAATAAAAATATTATGATTTTCCTTTGTCACTGTCGATAGAGGTTTATGATTGAGTTCTTGAAGAAGTAGATCTTTGTTCACAATTGAAATATGTAAGATCTATTTGATCTTAGTATAAGTTCTACCAAAATTAATTATACCTCTTGAATGTGCTCCTGAAGTAGCTAAATTGAGCAAAATTGAGAAAATAATATCAAGAATGTTTTGAAAGATCAATCATATTTCTGATTGAACAAAAGAGTAATTATTAATTGTAATGATGAAACCTCACATGATAAATTTTATTTCTAGATCGGATGATTCATACTATTTGTTTCGTATAGTGGATGTTGTGTTTATGGTGAATGATATAGTAGAAATTTTCATTCATGTAGGCTTTAAACATGTGAAGATGATCTTTTATTATTTATGAGTTTTCACTAGACATATAAATTATAGGTAATGTCATCTCTTTACATACTTGATACTTATAATTTGTGCTCCACATATTATTATTATTTTGGTAGAATGCTCTACATAATTGTTTTTCTAATAAAATTGTAATTATTATGGTTGTGAATGTGATGTTATTACTTCTTTTCAAAATATTAAGTTTACGAATAATATTATTTTGAATTGAGAACCTTGTTAGTTGACAGAAGAACTATAAATGAATCTTGTATTATTAATTCTTTCTAAAAAGCATGTCTATGATATTTTGAGGTCTCAACTTGACCTCACCAAGGAACACAATAATTTTATGTATATTTTGTTGGATATTGTTTCTAAATGAAAGATTTCTTATGCAAAAGACTATAAATATGTTTAGATGAGTGATACAAAGAAAACAATTTTATATTAGATTTGATGGTAAAAAATAAATAAATAAAATATTGAAGGCTCCAAAAGAGCAAATATATATTGTTATATGGAGTAATAGAATTACGCACTGAGAATGCATTATATGATATCCAGAATAGCATTATATGAAACTAATTTCATAGAAATTTATTAAGTTTCAAGGATATCATTCTAAATTGATATCATATTGAAAAGAAAAAAAAGGTTAAATATCTCCATATTACGAGATATACGCTGGAGAAAATAAGTGTAGTGGAAAAAAAAATTATCTTAGATTTATACTACACTTATATTAGTGCAATGGAAGCAAATATATTATTGTAAACCTGAAGTTTACAAGTTATATTAAATGTATCGTTGGCAAAACCGATTGGGTTATCCCAGATCTATTATGATGCAAAAACTAGTTGAAAAAAAATGGATATATATATATATATATATATATAAGAGTCAGAAGATTCTTCAATCTAGCAACTATTTTGTGCTACTTGTTCACAGAGAAAGTTGACAATTTAAAAGAATGATCACATGTATATTCACAACCAGAAGTTTGTGAGATTATTATGTCATTTGACTAAGAGTTTATTTTATGAACATTTCAGAAAGCATTCGATAAATATCCTTCGTCAATTGAAATTGACATTAAATAGTTGGTAGCATATGCTCATAAAAATGGACTTGAAGATTCATTCTTTAGACGTCTAAAGTTAATTTTATGATTGATACTTATGAGACCATACCGTATAAACTCTAGTTTTGTTATGAGACCATGTCTTATAAACTCTACTTTGGAAATATTATGTCTCGTCTTGATCCTCAAGATATAACTCATTTGCAAGGTTAAACAGATCAAATATCAGCTGCTAATGCTCCAAATGAAATAGATGTCCTTGTCGGATAATCTAATATGCAAATGAGTCTCAATCGTGCCTGAAGCATGATAAATCAATCGGTTCCAAATATGAAAATCCTTGAAGAAGAAACAGAGCTTAAAGGAAAGATAACCCAAACAAGGATACAGAAACTCTAAAAGAGTTTTATGACATAATTGATTTTTTGAGTTCCAGAAGAACTGATTAGGTACCTGAAACGTATGAACTATTAATAAATTATGTCATGAATGAAAGATCTCAATGGAATGAGATGGAACCGAAATGAAGTCAACGTCGACATGTTTTTGGATGTAATATAGTGCTATATGTAATAAGTAATAATGAGGATCATAAATTCAAGTCTATTAAAGATTATAAAAAAGGAAAGTATCTGCAGATGGAAAAGAGACAGTTCCAGTGAAATCAAACTCTTTGAACCTGTAGTCCGCACACTCGAAGATGTGAAGTTAAATGTATATATATGATTTTTCCCACGAAAATGAAATTAGAATTGTAAAATACATATGTACATGTGTGTGTGTGTGTGTGTGTGTATATATATATATATAGTTTGATATGTTCACCTAAAGTGAATTGGTCAATATCTACCATTTATTTTTAAGAGACGTATATTCTTTGGACACATATTCACCTGAAGTGAATTCAAGAACTTTTTCATACGTGATTAAGTTTAGTAACACATGAAAGACTCAAATTATATGAAAGGTGTGCTACAATATATTTGTATGACTCACTTGATAGTGATATATGAAACTCCCTGAAGGATTTCATTTGCGTTATACACACTATCAAAATTATTGAAAAGATGACATCATTTGTCCATTTTAAGGATTTGAAAATAAATTTATTATAATCAATTTTATGATAATGGTATAAAATATTATTAGAAATCCTGAAGAGATTCTAAAATTTGTTATTATATAAATGTTGATATGGACAAATCTAATTGATTATGTATTAGAATGATTGTAATGTTACTTGATGTGAGTAAAGATCATGCCCTCAAGAAAGTTATGTCTAATTGGTTAAGTTAGGACACTGATTAATGTATTTTGCTTATTATATATATATCGTGGTATTTTAGTTTTGTCAATACAAATATTGCAGAAAAGTCAAACATACAATTTGTACCTTAGAGAAAGAACAATATCAGTCAATCGTTTGAAAATGCTAACACCACAACAAGGAACTAGAGAATGCTCTTTATTAAATATTATGCTTTTATACATACAAGAAACTTGCGGTTTTATAATTTTAAAAGGAGATTTTTTCAACAACTCAATATGAAGATATCTCAAGAGCCGCTAATTTGGAGAAGAGTTTGGAGATAGATAATATCTTTCTACAGAGTCACCGCCAAGTAAAGATTTTGAGTAACTAGTATAAAAATATATTTAAACTTCTTCGTTGTCTTTATGAGGGGGAGACAAAAATGTGTTCTGCACTCTTTTTTCCTTAACTATGGTTTTATCCCACTGGGTTTTCCTGGTAAGAGTTTTTAATGAGGCAGATTATGACACAAATAGATGTTGTACTCTTTTTCCTTCACTCGATTTTTTTTTCCATTGGGTTTTTCTCTAGTAAGGTTTTAACGAGGCATATCCTTGATGGACATCCAAAGGGGAGTGTTATGAATAATAAAGTTGGTGGATGTCCATTCTTGATCTTCCAAGTTCTATAACTCCCATTAGTGGAATGAATTGTTAGTGCTCTTTGATTGCACGTGAACATTCACTTGCTTACTTGTATCCTATAAATAAGACTCATGTGTTGATGTAAAGATACACTTGCGAAAGAGAATAATACAAAGCTTTCATCTTCTTCTTTGATCTTGTGCTTTGAGTTTATTCTATAACAACATTAGTTATTTTGATTTCTATAGATTTATTGACTTAATGAAGCAATAAGAAAATACATGATTTTGCATTGTTAAAAAAAAATAAAATAAGAAAACACATGATAGTTCCGTGAGCATAGCTCAGTTAGCAAGGACATGCATTGTTATATGTAGGGGTCGGGGTTCGAACCCCATACATCCAATTTATTCACCTTAAAAAATGTGAATTCTAACCACCACTAAACTATTTGACAAAAAAAAAAACACATGATATTCTCTAAAAAAAAACACATGATAATTTACACGTGATTAATTTGGCACCATATTCCTACGTAGACTATGAAGATGCTTTTTTTTTTTTTAAAGAACTATGAAGATGCTTTAAAACGTTATATTCACTTTCACACATAAAATCAATTGCAATATCAGGAAGCAATTCAAATTATGTATACTCTACAAATTGAAGTTCCCCCATTCAAGAGTTACAAGAGATTATAACATACTCACTTATTGATAGGAGTCTCACACTACTATATATAAGAGATCTTGCATTCTCTTATCTTGCTATTGGATTGAGATTGATGTAACTTTACAATACTATTCTTTCCTTTTAAATTATTTCAATTTTACCGATAAATTAATATTGTGCAATAAATTTTAAGTCATTATATTCACTATTCATTTATGACAATTGTTGGTAACCAATATATAATGGAGACTTACTATTAGCAGAAAAAATAAAAATATGATGAAGACAATTTGGTAAAATTGTTATAATAAATCTTCATTCATTTATACTTTTCTTAATCTATATGAAACATCCTTTTAAAACGAAGGTATTACCATTCATAAAAAGGGAGAGTAGCTTACATTTGTGAATGTTATGTAGATGGTATTAATTATCTCAAATTTTCACGAAACTTCACCTTATGAGATATCTTCAAATCTCTAGAAACGTCTTCTTCAAACAACAATATCTCTTGAATTTTTGTCTAAAAATTTTAGTAATCGATTTCCCAACACAAAATATTAGGACCCCACGACACGATTGGCAAAGGCAAACCTCCTCCACTATGAAAGGGTTTAATAAATTAAGTCGACACACATGGGTTGTGGGTAGCTCTCATTTAATGATTTAGTTGCATACTTTGCAAATTGTTGAAAAGCATATTGGAGTCGGTCAAGGAAAAGAAAGGACCAAAATAATCGAACCTTAGTTGCATGATATGATACGATACCGAAAGTGTTGTGCTCTCCATTCGTTTCTTTTGGAAGATTCTCAATGAAAGAAAAAAGGAACTACAAAACAAGAACGACACGTAGTGTCCACGGAAGTGTGATTGTTATGAAATTGAGAATTTGGTAGCTACTATTGACTATTAAGCCAATTATTCCTTTGGATGGTTATAGGCTTTTGCCGGTCACTAATGAGCCAATTAATCAAAGTACTTTTTTAAACTCAATTAATTAAAGTACCTATAGTCATACGATAGTGTGACAAGAATATATGCCATTTTATTTAGACCATGTTGTGTTCGAATTAACTCCAAATATACAAAGGAGCAGCCTTTGTACTCAATGTTAGCAAATCCTTATAAAATTGTACCAGCCTTCAAACCTAAAAACGTGTTTTACATGGTTAATATTTGGGGATTATGTTAGAAAGTATCTCTATACAATATTTTCCACAGAACGAAATTTAAAAGTAACAATAATCGATATAACGTGAAATAAGTTATAAATATTTGGACCTCTAACTATTTGGTTGAGAGTTCGATTTCTAATCGATATATATAAAAAAGTATTTGTTGTGAGAGGTCAACTCTTAAAAGATCTTTTGGTGTAAAAGAAAGTAGCATGGAGTACAAAGGTTGCTCATTTGTATTTCTGGAGTTCATTCGTGAACACAACATGGTGTAAACAAAGTGACATATATTCTTACTTTTTTTTATATGAAAAAATGACATATATCCATGTCATCCCTATTTTTTTTTATATATATCACCATACTTTCATGTCATCCTTATGGGTTCACTCAATTTTTCAAAAGGGTGTACATATGGTTCTTTTTCTTAAAAAAATAATATATTTTTTGACTAATTAAAAAAATGAATTTGATTTGTTATTAGGATATACATCAAGTGCTTCAGTTTTAGATAGAAGCACGAGCAATTGGATAGAATCTCAAATAAAACAAAAATGAATGTTCATCCTAATCAATCTAGCTTGAAGTAGCGTGAAGTCAACGATTAGCTGAATTTCTTTCCAGTTATTATGTTAACATATACGGCACGCATTGTTGCATAGTGGTGTGTGTTTCTTGTTCTAATCTCTTGTGAGGTTTTGTTTAAGAATTTAGAGAAGAACAATTAAGAATAAACAAAAAACTATATTAAGTATTCTTATTTTTTCCTTTCAATTTCACACTTTTGATTGAGATGTCTCAATTAAACTCAATTCTGACGAGCATACAATGATTTATCGGACGTTGCGGGTTGTGGTGGTCTTTTTTAGACTCAAATGGCCATCAGTTGAAGGGTATACATAAAAGATCGGAACTTATTCAATTGAAAGTGACTCAAATTAAGCTTTTAATTGACATTGTAACAAGAAGTTGTAAGCTTAACATAAACACCGCTGCCTTGGTTCTTTGATTCCATGATCTTTCCAACTTACGGTTAAGCACACCTGATGAAAAGAAATAGATCAATGGTTGATTAACTTCAAAATCTCATCTTTAATGATATAATCGAGGCTTTCATGCTTTAAAATATTTGTGTAGCCCTATGATTTTTTCTTTTTTTAGACTTGCCCAAAAATAATTGTTTTGGTCTTAATTGATTGGTAGGAAAGGTAAAATATTTTTTTTATTAATAAATTAATCCGCTAGCTTGTTTTTTTTTTTTGAAGAAGAAAAAAAGAAGAAATCCGCTAGCTTGTCTTAAAAGTGTATGAATTTGTCTTTTCTAGTTTTGAATAGTCCCTGTAGTCATTTTAATATTTGTTTGTAAGAAAAATAATGTGAAAGATAGAGTTTTCTCCTTGCCTCCAGAACTTCCATTTCATTCTTTCTTAATTCTTATGCAAAGCCTAACAAAATTATTACATTAATATACTCTAAGCCACATGTCTCAATTTACGTCTTTTATCGGTTTAATTATATTGGGTTTCACCTTATTAGGTGAATAACGAACAATCCAAATTTATATTGGGTTTTGTTATAAAAAATGATATTTATATAATTATTTTTGGAACAAATTTGGAGTAAGCAATAAAAACTTTTCTAAACATAACTAATGAAAACTTATATAGCAGTCATTCAAATGTTGGTCCTAGCTGGTAGAACTAAACTCATATCACTTTCAAGTAAGATCTTAAATTTGGGTACTATGGATTAAAAAAAAAGAACATAGTTGGGAAAGGTGGTCCGACATGTTTTGTGACAAATATTAGTATCTCAATGTCGGTAAATACTTGGTTTCAATACAATGGTTAAAATTTAACATGGACTGGATAATTACAAGGAATTCTTTGCCTAATAACAGAGTCTTTTTCCGTTCTTATGCACAGCCAATGAATGTTACAAAAATGAACTTAAGAATTAAGACATAGAGGGCCAGAGGGACATGTTCTTTCTCATAGCTTAGCTCTGTTTTGTGAAGTTTACAACAATTTACAGATCACAATCCTATTGAGTTATTAAAATTGGGGTCATGGGTGCACTTAACTCGACTATTACAAAACTGGTTAGTAAACCTATTTGTAAATTTATGTTGATAACATATTCATCCAATGTGAAACTCTTAACGCACGCGCCTTACGTTTAGAGTTTAACATATCTTGACTGAACCGTGAATTGAGTAGTCTGATAGTAGTGATATGATAGCAAAGGTGATGGCTATCCACCATTTATGGACTAAACATCTAAAACATTATATGATTGGTCCGATAACCGTGAACTCAACGGATTTTGAATAAGCTCGATATTAAACCTATCTCATATTTTACAAAACCTACATGTAAAATGAGAATTTTTCTTTTCTTCTCTAGTTATAAACTTTTGTTCACGTCACATCTTATTCAATGTATTAATCTTAACTGTTATATAAAACATCTTACTATATGAGTTGGACAGAAAATCCATGTGCCTGTATTCCCTATTGTATGCTTAAGTATGTAATTTGGTCATTATTCCTAGGTACTCTGCATTTATTCCTCACATGTTTTGTCCATCTTTCGATACCAAACAAACCACTATATAAAATCTCAATCATTAACCAAATCAAAACAATACCATGGATCTACCATGCCCATACACACGATTCACACAATTATATGTCTTTTCTTGCCACGATCAATATTCTCTGGTGTAGCTAAACAATGATTTAAACCGACAGAAATTTTTTATTTTAATGTACTCCCACCACGTGGGAGCTTCCCATGCCATATCAGGGAACATTGTAGACATATTGTTTGTTATTTGGATTGTTTAAAGAATCAATAATTCATTGTAGGACGCAAAATGTCTAACCATTTTGAATACTATATGTTGGTAAATTTCAATTCTTGTTCAGTTTTTTTTATTAATTAACAAATTTAATCAACGTGAAAGCATTCATGTTGTCTGATTTAGCATTGTTCGATCAGTTGTCACATGAACAAATAATTACTAACCATTCTTTCATTCTCTTTTTGCACTTTTTTGTTAATTTTTCTTTTCTTTCTACAACTTTATTTGAATATCAAGTGGAAGCAATAGCAATGAATGTATGTAATTATACCAAAGGATAAGCAAAACGTCCCTGTAATTTCGCGTGTTTTTGCAAATCATCCCTGTATCTTTTTTTGTTTCAAAAACATCCTTGTAAGTTGCTAACTGTTTGCAATTCGTCCCTCCCGTTACAAAAACGCTGACGGAGACACACATGGCGAAGTGTGAGTTGGCAAAAGCTTGCTTATGTGTCAAGAGAGATGTGAGTGGCTAGAAAGGAGGGACCAAAACCAAAAACGTAAAATTGCAGAGGGATGAAATTAAAAAAATGTAAATTTTCTTCAACAAATCCCATTCCAATTCCAATGTTCAAACTGTTTATCTTCCACAATGCTTTTGGCCTATCAACAACACCACTCTACCAATTTTCCATCAGATTCTTCAACACTGCCCCTTCACAACCATTCGTTGTTTCCTACCTCATCCACAAATTCAGATTCTCACATGAATTTGCACTCAAAGCTTCCAAACAACTTTATTTCAAAACCTCACAAAAACCTGATTCAGTTCTCGACTTCTTCAAATTTCACAGTTTCAATGACTCAGACATACAATGCATCATCAAAAGAGAACCTTAGCTTCTTTCATGAGATACCCACAAAAGAATTCTACCAAAGTTTCAATTTTTACTCTCCAAAGGTGCTTCTACCTCTAACATTGTTCGTATGGTTGTAGGTAACCCTAAATTTGTGACATCAAGCTTGAAGAGTCATGAAATTATGTTTCATTTTTTTTTATCCAAGTGTGCTTCTTCCTCTGATATTATTTCATTATTAATTGCAAACCCTTCAATTTTACATA
>Ga0315915_1002097_pt1 | contig 24877 bp, 12 predicted proteins | sample MpolbnodulesMG_FD_207738 | JGI IMG/M metagenome (GOLD analysis project Ga0315915, IMG submission 207738) | Medicago polymorpha root nodule microbial communities from Los Angeles, California, United States - branched nodules | ecosystem: Host-associated > Plants > Roots > Nodule | place: USA...
TTTGAGTAGTAAATTTGTGTTCTTCGGATTGAAAAGTAAAATTGAGATGGAAGATGAATAGTGTTGTGGTGGAATGGAGGAGAGAGAATGCTGATGGATTATATGGTATCGACAGACCATCATAAAATTTGTATTCCTATTTAATCTAACAGTCCAAAAAGACTTTCCCATGATGGGAAACAACTTTGTTTTCCCATACTAAACCTCACCTTATTTGATATGTTCTTTCTTCAATGGAATAGAGGCGAGGGTAAACTCTAAAAATTCTAAATATTTCTATTATATATGTATAACTTTTGAAAATAAATTGAAATCAGTTGTATACACATAGATTAAGTTCAAATAAACTAACACTGAATATTGTTTGGTACATGTATATTGAACTAAATGTGTAGATATCCACACAAAAAACTGAAATTGTGGATTGGGTTGGGTTAATGGTGGTCCTTGTGGGAAATTTATCCAACAATTTGTCTAGGTGGAGAGGGAGTGCGGGACAACCATCACACCATCACCATCCGTTCCCCTTCGCAACTTCATCAAACCTACAAATTAATCTTCTAAGAATTCTGCTCTTTACGCAACACAAAACACTCGCGTCCATTATACTCCAGCATGAGTTAACTCACGCACACACGAAAATGAGATGCACCTGTGTTATGGTCTGTTGTCTGCATCCATATCATCCTGCTTCCATAATCTGGCAGATTTCAGTTTACTGCATGGCGAAGTCCAGAACCGAATAGTATAATCTTTCCAACCGCACAAAAAACTTAGTATTGCCCGGTTTATTAATATCATGTTAATCAGCTTATGCACAAGTAGCGCGTGGAAGATTACAGACAGTGACAATGAAACGTGCAGCACGTTCCTTATATGATGATCAGTCAAATCTTTTGATTCTAAATTCAAATAGCTTTACTACACCAAGGCAAGCCTTTGGATTCAAGCACCATTGTCAGATGGTGTAGTTGAGATTGTTTGCTTTAATTTTCAACGAACACCAGGCCACAATTCTTACGCGTGAGTTAACTCACGCAGGTGTAAATTGATGTGTGAGTTAAGTCACGCTTATATTTACACTTGTGTGATTTAAGTCATGCTGCTTTACTTAACTGAAGCACAAATTTACTCACGCGTTAGTTAACTAATGTAGGAGTATTTTGATCAATTTAGTTGGATGGGAACATAACTTGTTGGGAGAAGAGCATAATTCTTAATCTAAATGTCCAAATCTCGTTGAACCTTTTCCTCCATACCCCTGCACGCGTTTTAACTTGTGATTATTGCTTTTTGGGCCCCTTGTGTTGCTGTGATATGATAATATGAAAGTAATAATTATAGCTCAAAAAAAGTAATAATTATAGATAAAATAAAAATTTACGGTTTTTTTATCCTTTGATGATTACATGGGGAGTGAGGAGATCACTACATGTGGGGGAGGAGAAACTTATGTATTATGATAATGGACATGAGCATGCCAACTTATGTTTTAGATTTGTCAATTGAGTCATATTTTTTAGTTATAAATTTCCGTTATAAGATTCAAGTTTAATAATACTAAGCGATCATTATGTTATGTTTGAAGGGATATCCTTTATTATAAAAGCTATATTTGTCAAGGTGACATGTTAGCCCTAATCCATCTTCATTTTCCCTCTCTAATACGTAATTAATGTTAATCATATTTGTCAACCACTCCCTACATCTCAGCCGTAGATCTCATAACCTTTACACTTCCTCAACTATATTAACGATTGCATTCTTATAATCCTCTGCCACCATCATTTTTACGTCAAAACAGTTTAGACTTAACAACGGAAAGTGATGCACAAACTCTCTTAGCTTTGCACTACTTGAAGGGTACGAATAACACAACAAAATCTAACCATGTTTCATCTTCTTTCTTGATCTCTCCCATTTTAGTTTCATATATATTTTTCAACTTGCACTAATTTCTTTGAATCTTTAATCTTTTCCAGCTCCATTAGATCCAAATCTTATAACTGATTTGGACAAGTTTGTTAACAGACTGCGAGTTCAATATAGAACTCTTCATCTTGAGTTCCGTGTAACAGATGTGAGTGCAAGATTACTGATACTGTGTTTTTATAGTTGCGATGTTTCAAATTAAAAGTTCATTTCATCATTTTTCTCACTTACTAATTTCGGATATGTATGTTTTCCAAGGTGCACTTATGTTGCCAAAAACCTTTGTTTCTGATTTTGGTGCATCACTATATGATTACGCCAGTTGTTGTGGGAGTTTGATGTCTGCAGTGCAATTGATGGAGTTCAGTTTGTAGTGTTTATGTTTTTAGATCCATTTGGTGTTTTTGAATTTTCTTTTCATTTTAATGCAATTTATGGTATTATCTTTGCAGTTTAATGTGCTCTCTTTTAATTTCGATACAATTTATGGTTTTAAATGTTTCTTTGTTTGACTATTAAGTTTAAATCCAATTTATGGATGATTGTTTACCAGTAATTTATATTGTACCATAATCATTCATGGAGCCAAAATAATGGGTTTAAAACATTTCTTCGTTTGACTATTAAGTTTAAATGCAATCTATGGATGATTGCTTACCAGTAATTTATATTGTACCATAATCCTTCATGGAGCCAAAATAATGGTTTTAAAATGTTTCTTCGTTTAACTATTAAGTTTAAATGCAATTTATGGATGATTGTTTACCAGTAATTTATATTGTACCATAATCCTTCATGGAGTCAAAATAATGGTTTTAAAATGTTTCTTCGTTTGATTATTAAGTTTAAATTCAATTTATGGATGATTGTTTACCAGTAATTTATATTGTACCATAATCCTTCATGGAGCCAAAATAATGAACACAGATATGTCATAAATTATTAAAATTGAAGCCATAAAGACTAGTTAATTCATAGTCATAATATAATTCTTATATGAAAATTACTAGCAAGAATTCTTATAGATCTTAAGTGCAAGACACAATATGAATAAATAATGTTCAAACCATACGTAAAAGCAAACATAACAAAATTATAATTCGCGGGTTACATATAGACAGCAAGTCCAAATCTATTTGAACAAGTTACTTCATAACATTTTATGGAACAGATTCAAATTTTAATAAGACACTTTTAGTTTTAACTAGCCTTCAACAAAAAAAAATATTGTATAGATAACAAAAATCATGCTATGAAGGGCATTTCAAATAAGGATATCAAATGGTTAACAAAACATTGATCAATATATTTTTTGTTAATTTTTCGGTTTCCGTTATTTATTATGATGACACTTTTTTGATTCTCTCTAATTGTCTTTATGATGTAATCTTAAATCAAGCATTGCAAGACTATGTGCAATTCTGTTAACAAGTAGTGAATATTATTTTGATATAACCATTTACATGCAAGCATGTCTTTTGAAGAGTCACATTAATTGTGCAAATAGGAGTATTGTGCATATATACAGAGTCATCTCAATTAATGCATTTTGGTCCAGGTGTTTTGTGAGTTTATTGCTCCTATGAAATAGAAGAGGTTAGTAATGCGCGTGCAATGGCTAAGAAACCAAAACTAAAATTTGAAGCTTGCGGACAAATTACACATTTACTTACACAATCATAAATGCTGAGAGTTTTCCAATCAATCAATTGGAAAATTTTACTGTCAACATAAAACAGTTTACAATTATTTATGAAACTTAATGATATTTCATTGTGAATAAAAGACAAATTATTACTTATTATTGCTAGTCAAATTTGAAATTGGTTGTCATCCATATAACAAGTCGAATTTCAAAAATTTATGGAACTTAATGATATTTCATTGTGAATAAAAGAAAAATTATTACTTATTACTGCTAATCGAAAATTCAGGTCATTAATAGATAGTTTAGTAATAAACAAATGTCCACGCCAAATGTCAACTATTGATATTTATGATTGACACTAACAACTTTTCGAACTGGAAACGTCATAATGCATCACAAAGCATTTTGCAGTAATTGCTTTTATGACTGCAATGAATAGGAATTATTACCAATATAAGATTATGGTCATTCACATTTAAAACTTTCAAATCTCACTTACCACCAATCAATTAATGAGCGTGCTACTGTTGTTTAATGTCCATGCACGTTATTTTGGTTTTTTCAAAACCAAAACCCTACAAGTGTTATCTTCCTTTAAGACTCTATCCTATAGCCAACAACACAGTTAACTCTTAATTATATATAAGTGGGACTTAGTTGTCAAGGGCAATCACTTAAAAGTGTTCGAATTTATTTGCCGAGTCCTGTATTTTCGCATGTTCAGTTGTACGTTGCAATCTCAAGAGTCACTTCAAAACAAGGATTGAAAATACTAATCGTTGATGGAGATAGAGAGAATACTGATACGGCCTCAAATGTTGTTTATCACGAAGTCTTTTGTAATGTATCTTGATGATTAAAGTTCAAACCTTTTTTTTTGTATATGCTACCATTTCATTTTGTTTCTATTGTTGTCGTAGAAGGGAACATATTTTTAAATGTTGTTAAAACTTCTATCAACTATATATGTTTACATTGTTGCGACTTATTTGTTTAACTTCTTCTCTGTAGGACCCGTGACCCGTGCGATAACACGGGTCAAGAGTCTAGTATCATATAAAAGATGATTTGTGAATTGATTTTCATATACAAAATTTCACGTTGACATATTACATCCAAACTAAACACCTTTTTTTTCTTCTTTAATTTACGAAGAAACTTGTTTCATTTTAAACTTGTGTCATTAGTAAACCATCAAATTCGTTTGTGATGTACATGATTGCTTTTCTGTAGGTAAGTCACTCAAGTTAGTGATATGTGCGACAAAGATACCAACTCATGACGAAAGTGTTGGTATATAGTTTTTCTACATGGTTAGAAGCCATATTCAATGTTATTTAGATTGGTTTTTCTTGTCCCAGAGTCACGGAAACAAGAATAAGGGAAAATTAAACTCACTTCCCATAAAGTTTAGTTAAATGTCACACACCTACCCTTTAGTTTGGAATATTTAATAACCTCTCTTTAAGTTAACTCTGTTAACTGTCCCGTTTAGTTCCAAACAAATCCTTCTAGAAATCTAATATATTTTCATGGCAACCTAGTTATTGCAACCAATTAAGCATTCAACCAAATTCTTCAATGATGACAATAATCAGTTTTGTGGTGGTAGGTGAGTGTGTGATTTGCCTTCAACTTGTTTTGGATTTATACTAACTATTCTTTACACTTACATCAACTTTCACCGATAAAATAAACTCAGCAGACTTAAAAACCTTTAAAAAAAATTAATTCTTGACATTGGGGTACTTCTTTTTGTTCAATATCACTTATCATTATCTCCTATTGCAAGTTTAAAGTTGAAACCGTGTTTTCTATTCCAATTAATTTGTTTGGAAAATATGTTTTAAGCGAGGGATCACAAATTGAGGTGATAGCGTGTATAACATGAAGAATATGTCACTCGATGGTGGACTTAACGTAATTGTTCTATATTGGAATTTAGAAAGACTAATTTGGCTATTGTGATTTTACTAATAGGTGTTGTCAATGGGCAGAAGAATGACTTCTTCAGTTGAATACGTTTTTTTTACCTTAACAGAGAAAACAAGCAGTGTTAGAAGAAGATGGAGGTTTTTGTTTATTTAAATAGAACTAATAGGAAGTTGGTGCCTATTTTAAAATTAGAGGGGATATTTGTGCCATTTAAAAAGACTTCAAGGGATGTAGATGTAATTTCCTCTAAGAATAAAGTGCTTATCTCTTAGTTGAGAAACTTCCATATGTAGGAAGTTTATTCAAAATAGGCCGAAGTTTAATTGTTGATTCATGATATAATTTTTTCTTGTGTTATAAACTTATAATGAATGTTGACAAGATCTTGCAAAGTTTTTTTTTATAAAGTTGTCTTTTCGTTGTGTTCTTTAATTATTATTAAACTAGTTGTTGATAGGATAGATTCTCTATGTTTGGTGTATTAAAATTGATATACAATTACATCTAATATTGAATGGTTGAAGTGTATAGATCTTGTTTTTACGGTCCTTTAACCGAGAACTTGCTGCTAAAAAGGAAGGAGTGAGGGCAGTAAGAATTTCTCTAGGAAAAAGCTAATGTGCACGACAACAAATTCGTGGGAAACGCACGAATGTAATTTTTTTCTGTTGTAATTAAGTCTGTCTGAATTTTTATTTGAACCTAAATAACCAATATAATATCCTATATATGATTGTTTATGAGAATTTGAGAAATCACAAACACCTTTATCTTATAGGGGTGCGTTTTCAAATCATTTTGGCTTGCATGGTGCATCTTCAATGGTGTGTCAAACGGTGAGTGTATACTGCGGTACACAAGTCAAACGTGTTTCCACTTCTTTAAATGTTTGGTTTATCTTAGTTTGCCTTGTGTTTAAGAAGAAGAAAATAATGTAAGCTAGCATCAATTAAAAGAGAATTTCACATATCGTGCAATTCGTGTGCACAAAGTGTCGTACCATATAGCAAGGTTCATTTATCTAATTTTTCTACACTGGATAAAAAATTAACATTTGCTTTAGAAAAATGATATTTGTAGTACCATTCTGTGAGAACTTTTGAACAAATTTAATTTCATATTCACATTATATTCTTATCCTCTCTCTCTCCCTCTCTCTCTCTCATTTTTCAGAAATAAGAAGAAACAAAGAGAAAGTTGTCATCAAATATTTGTACAAATATCATTAGTATTGGTTGTAATATATTTTTGTCATATAGCAGTAACCATGTAATATTGAATATTCTGAGAATCAGCACATGGTATCTCTGTCGTGTGAGAATTTAGTTAGAAAATTATGTCAATTTGGAGCCTTGGTTATTAATTGATGGCAATTTGGAGATCAGTGAGTCACATGATTAAGGAAAATGCTAGATATCAAGAATAATTTTATCAAGAAAGATTCAAGAATGACATGGCAGAATAATCACCCTTAAATTTCAGCCTTATTTATTAACCTTTCATAAAATAAAAAAATACATAACACCCACCACCCCATGATTTCCGGTCAGGCTGAGATTTTATTGGCTAAGATTAATTTTGGGACAATTTATTGATAAAATCTAAGGGTGATTATTCTGCCATGTCATTCTTGAATTTTTCTTGATAAAATCTTTCTTGATATATAGCATTGCTCCATGATTAATTATGTCATCAATGTCATATATCAACACGAAAAATCTCATGACCAGGTCTCTAACATAATTTCTAGAAGCCATTCACAGAAATGTCATAGAAAATTTACGGATTTGATAACATGAAATCTTTTTTCACTCATAAATTACATACTAATGTGCTAAACACAAGCAATGAACTGGTGCATAAAGCAATAATCATTGCTCCTGCCCCAAAGGATGCATGGGTAGTTCAATTTACAATAAAGTCTCAGTCAGCCATTATACAATTTTGCAATTTGCAACTTGAAAGGAAATGTTTGGCTCTTCCATGTCAAACTCCTACTCGACAATTTCAACTTTGAGTTAGTTGGATTCCTATTTGAATCGAAATACTTGCACAATGACTAGATCTATCCCAGTGCAGGGGGCTGCAGAAAAAGTTAAACAACATATTTATATACACAAACATCCAAATATATATACAAGACTATGAGAAATTGCGACAATTAATTGTTGAAATTTACCTTCTTCAAATTCATTTTTGATGAACTACTTCCAAATTCTTTATCAGCAGGTTTCAGTATCTCAAATGAACATACAAGAGATTCATCAACGCTCAATAACGCACCGGCATTGTCAAATTCCCCACCATAATTTGGGGCAGAGAATATCGTAACTAATCTTCTTTTAGCAAAAAACTCATATCCATCCTCCACAACCTATAAGAATAAATTTTTGCACAGGGTAAAGTGAGACCTTAATCAGAAGTTGGGGCAAGTAACATAAAATCGAAGGAAAAAAAATTGAATGAATGCTTGTGTATAATTCGACTCTGGCTGGTCTTGACATGATATGCATGTTAGATAAGAAAGTCTATATATTGGTTACATCAACTAAAAGTAAATCAATGAAGTCTTTTTCGCGTTGTAAGCAATACAGGAAAGAAATACATAGAAAGCGAGAAATGCATTGTGAAAGAATTGTTGTAAAACATAACATACAAAGTGAGTGATTCTAAGAGGTTGTTCACTTGTGTAACACCTCCACAAATAGAAGTCCCCAGTTACCATGCAATCTTTCCTAACGGGAAAAGAACTTGCTTTTGACGAAGTCTACTTTAGATTAGATTGCTTCTTAACTTTAACACAAACATGCTGTCCCAATTTCATTCCTAAATATTTTCATTAATTTAATGACCGTGATGAAGGTTGCCTCTATCAGAAGTCCATAAATTGTATATCAACTAAGTTCAAAATGGGTATTAAAAATTAAAATGACTAGATGAGTAAAATCTTGTAACTTTTTTAACTAACTTTTTTAATTAAAAAGTAACTACATGACTTTAGGCAATTATGAAGGAAAACATGTGTCGATTTAATCATTATGCTCATATGAAGGAAGAGGTTTACCTGATGACCTCTGCAAATAAGATCAAGATCATTTTTATCCAAAAACTCCGCGACAACATCAGATCCAAAAGTACACGAAACACCTCGGTCACTATCTGCCCAACCCTCAGCGTTAGCATCAGGATCAGACCAAAGCAGGTCACACAAGAGACCGCTGTCTGGAATTTCGGTAGGCCTCCTAACCTCTCTTATCTGATCTAAATTTTGTAATTCAGGAGAAAGTCCTCCATGCATACAAAGTATTTTCTCATCAATGAGTGCAGCTACCGGCAAACAGTTAAAGCAATCAGTGAATATCTTCCATAGCCTAACATTGAACCTCCTTTTACATTCATCGTAAAAACCATATATTCGGTTTATCTTTGCATCTTCATGGTTTCCTCTTAAGAGATAAACTCTGTCCGGATATCTTATTTTGTAGGCCAAAAGCAAGCATATAGTCTCCAAACTTTGCTTCCCTCTGTCTACATAATCACCAAGAAACAAGTAATTTGCAGCTGGAGGGTAGCCACCATATTCAAAAAGTCTCAATAAGTCTTGGTATTGACCATGAATATCACCTGCAGCAAAAGAACCACGACATCAAGAACAACAAAAAATAGGTGTGACAATGTCATTGATAAACTTTAAAATGCAAATTACATTATCTAGTTTCTATTAAATGACATGCAATTATATAAGATTGTTTTCTTTTAAAATATTGCAGATAGAGGAAAAGAATGCAAATGCGTCAAATTTTAATTCATGATAGATGAAGGGAATAATAGTGCAACTGCAGGAACCAACTTTTAGTAAATATTTATTTCATTTTCTTGCTATATGTTTGATTTAGGTTTTAAAAAACCGTCCACAACCTTGATTATGGTAGCAATGTCAACAACATTGTGATTGCATGATCTACATCAACCATATTTAACCACAGTTCTCAACAAATTTTATGATCTCAACTTGACAGCCAACACATCTCTTTTGGTCTTATCCCTCCAGTTCCCATGTAATTTGATGTTCGATGGAGAGATAAACCTTGGTTTTCGTGATATATTTTAACATTTCATTAAATTAACAAAACATATATCAAAGTTGTTATTGTCTTCCTTAAATGGCCAATATTCTTAATTGTAAAAACATTAGTTTTCATTTTTAATAACTTCTAATTAATCTTTCCACATCTTATGAACAAAAAAAAAAAACCAATAATTTCTTCATCTCCAAACTCCGTATATATTTTTGAAAAATAGTTTGTTAACAAAAGAAGCGAGGATGAATAATTTATGACATTCAATAGATTGATAAGAAAAAACATACATATCCAAAATTTGAAAAAAGAGAGAAAACAAAGGAGATAAAAGTACTAACCGCAAATGCGGATGGGAGCACGAAGATCAAGAAGAATAGGTTGAGAGAGGAAGATTTGTCTTGCATTGATGCAAAGTTGACGAATCTCAGATTCAGAAAGCTGTACTTGTTTTCCTCCCTTTCCTTCTAACAATCTTCTTATCACATCATCTAGCACCGTTTTGTCCATTTCTCCTTCCATTGTCGTTCCTATGCCTTCTTCTTTTTCCTTCAATTATTGTTATTATCTTTGTTGTTATGGCTTTGTTAATTGAATGAAGCAAAATCTCAAGAGAGAAAAAAATAAGGAAAAGGATAAATAAAGAAAAAAAGAGTTGTTGAAATGGGAAAATATGAATAGATGGACAAGATGTCCCAACTGTATAATGGAGAGCGACAGACACACACACATGTCGAGGTTTTTCTTTTATTGTGTTGTCGTGTTGGATTCAAAGGCTATTTCCAATTTGGACCATCTTCATTAGATTTTGTTTTTAATGGAACTAAACAAATACTCTTCCGTCTCTAAATAATAGTCGTTTAAGATTTTTACACGATTATTAATTATGTTGATTTTGATGATAAAATTAATACTACATTCGTCCTTATATATAAGACCTTTTTGTTAAAATCATGGGAATTAAGAAAATGAATATTTGTATTAAAGTTGTTTGTATTCACTGATGTTTTTACAATTTTATCTTTAAGAGAGAGAATTAGTTTATGTTTTCCATATACTATTTATTGTTGATTGCAGAAAAAAATGTATAATAAATAGGGGCATGTATGTAAAGAAATAATTAATGTAGTAGGAAATAACAAAGGGGTCTTATAAAAAGGGACAAAAAAATCTCAAAAGAGTCTTATAATAAGGGACGGAGGTAGTATTATTTACTAAAAAACACATATTAATTGTAGTTAGTGGAGATTGGATGAAATGCAATAAATAAGGGTATAATAATGGAAAAAATAATAAATGATGCATTGATATTCTAAAGTGACAGTTATTTTGAGAAAAAGAAAAAATGTTAAAAAGACAATTATTGTGAGATGGAAGGAGTAGTTTGCGTGCAACTACGAAAAATGATCCATGTAATATAAATAGTTAAAAGTGTCTGACTTAAATTAATTTTAAAATGATGGATACCTTTTCAAATGTTTTAAATAAAGGGTGCGAGTAAGGACAAAACGCATTGAAAAATTTATGTTCGTTTGTGGAAGCAATCAACAATCTACAATCTTAAAAGTAGTTTAAAGATTACAAAAAATATTTTTTCATATGCAAGATCTTGCAAGACCAAGTTAAAGACAACCTTGATTAGATTTAGATTATACCACTAATCTAATTATTTTTCATATCTTTTTATCGTAAATACTATTGTTTTGGGAGTTTTTTTTTTTAACTGAATTGAATTCAAAGGTTCAAGCTTAATCACATAGGTTTTAACAAACCGGTCCTAGTTTTACCTCTCTAGATTTTCTCTTACAGTTTCTTTATTGAGGGGTGGTTTTGGGTCAATTATTGACCTGAAATCACCCCTCTTCATCTTTTTTATCTTTTTTCTCTCTATTTCAATCTAAATAAGTGATTTTCACGTAGATCTAGTTTTTTTCTTTGTGATTTCATCATCTAAGTGTGGTGGTTTGTTGTTTGTTGTCTTGTGCGGCGTTGTTTGATTTCCTGTCTTCGTGCAGTTTTCATTTGATTCATATTGAAAGATCGATTATTCAATCAAAGATTTGGACGTCAACGTTGCAGATCCGGAGGCCATGGATATTCCGGTCACTTTAATTTTATCATATATTTTTGTAGGCATTATGCCGTTATATGCTATTAACTTTGATGTTGTGAGTTTGTTCGCAGACTCATCTTTTACGTTTTTAGCGGTGTTGAATGATGTAATCTATCAATTTAAATAAATGAATATCATTTTATTTCTGTTAAAAAAAAAAGGTTGAAGCTTAATTTTTCTCTCGATATCAAATGCCAAGTATACTCTTTGTTTGGGTTGAAAGCTTCAACAAATAGTGGTGACAAAATGGGGCGTAAGAATAGTTTGTTACTCAATGTGAGATACGTGTGCTTAAATGGTTGGCCCTCAATGTGTTGGTCAAATGTTGGAGCCGCACCGTTATGACGTTGTCGTTTCGTCTCCCAGTCTCCCACTACTATGCTTAATTCTCCCTCGCATGAAATGTGTTGATGAATTAAATGGATAGTATAAAAGTTTATTTAAAAATGATTATATAAAAGATATGTAAAAGATAAATATAGGTATTACTTTACTTCCTTAAAAAAAAAAAAAAAAAAGTATAACTTTACTTATCTAGAAAAAAAGTACATGTAAAAAATTCATATAAAGCACAGTACAAATTGGAATATAATATTTATTAGCTGGAATCAAATCTCAAACTAATAAGGTCTACGAGTGATCTATTGATCGTGCTTAACCCTTCAGCTGAGCTTCGATCACTACTTACGGCAGACAGTATGGGTGTTGCTTATCATCGCGACCATTAGTTTCTTTCTTTTGTTTTTGTTTTTGCTTTGACATTTTCTCATGTAAACAAAAAAAAAAACTAATAATATAAAAAAGGATAATGATAAATGTTACGAAACAATTGGCCCTGAAACGCAAGAATGAATTGACTAGCTCTTTTAATTGGAATTGTGCTCTTTATCCAAACGTTTCTGCTCATTTCCAAAATAAATGTTCAAAATGACCTTACGTGACTTAAGTCAAGCTAGTACATAATTTACGTGAGTTAAAATATGATACGTGAGTTAACTCACACTAGTGTTAATTTACAAATACTGGAGCGTGAGTTAACTCACGCTACATAATATGCAATTTTTTCGAAATTAAATAATATCAATGCTAGTAATATAAATGCTAATATAAATTCTCAGCAATTACATAATAAAACCTCATTTTATTAATATTTTGATACAATTACATAATACATAATTTGATACATTTTATTGGAATAAAAGTAAATATGTTTCTTTAAGGTAAAAATATACCAACTTAGGGGCAAAAAGACACCACCCCTTTAGGGTAAGTGTAAATGTGGTTCTTTTTATACCCCAAGAAAGAGTCTTTTTACCCACGGTAAAAAGATTTTGGGGGTAAAAAGAAGCAAATTTCCATTTACCCGAGGGTTGACATCTTTGTGCCCCAAGCCGGTTGACCTATTTTACCGCCTTCCTTGACCCTTTTTTACCACTAAGTTGGCCCCCAAAAAAGCTAAAAAAAAACTAAAACTATAAAGGTGAAAGAGTGAGGAGGAGAAGAGAATGTATGGTGTGAGAAAATAGTGAGTTTTGGATGGGCTATTTATAGGGTGAAATGGGTAGCATAGGTTTTACTGGTACTAAATGCAGTCAAAACATTAAAAAAAAAAAAAAAACGTGTAAAAGTAAGTTAAATTGAAGGTTGAATAACTGACCAACTTCAAAAAAAACAAGATCTTGAACAAATTCCACCGGCCAACTTAGCGCGAGTTAAGTCACGCTAGTGTTAAACTTGACGTGAGTTAAGTCACGCTAGTGTTAACCTTGGCGTGAGTTAAGCCACGCTACTATGGTCGGTTGTTCCACACTTTTGTTAATTTTTGCACTTGTCTTATGATTGAAGTATTTAATTAATAAATTCCAATAAAGTAAATAAATAAATTAGAATAAATTCGAATAAAAATTGTGTATTCAATAAATTCGAATAAAAGTTACATTATATTGCATTCGGGAATTCAGCGTAAATTTGAATAAAAATTGCGTATTGAATAAATCCGAATAAAAGTTACATTATATTACATTCGGGAATGTACCTTTCAACTACAACAATTATCTTGCCTATGAATGCGTAAATTCAAACTTGCTAAGTAGCAGCACTCCAGCATTCGACCGACATTTCTACTGTTCCATTCAAAAGATTATATTCTTATTAGTCTTGGTTTAAATGACGGTATTCAAGTGTCAAAAGAATAAGTTTCATTCCTTGACACTTCAATACCTTCATTTAAACAAGCCTAACAAAAATTTAATCTTTTGAATGGAACAGTAGAAATGTCGGTCGAATGCTGAAATTCTGCCGTTTAACAAGTTTGAATTGCCCAATTTATAAGAAGATAATTGTTGTTGTTGGAAGGTGCATTCCATACCTAATCACGATCTTCTGGCGGAATCAGATTGTTGAATATATCTTCAGTTGATCTCAGCAACGTTACCCGCATATTGATCCACTGGAACATGTCGTGCTCCCAGACATGCTCTTCACGTTTTCGTCGTTCGTTAATTCCACCCAAGTGAACGATACTCTTCCCTCGTCGAGCGTTGGACGTTTATACCGAACGTATTTCACCTTCCTCGTGTCTATGGGGTTGACTCCTTGGTTGAATTCATTAAGTTGATCCTTGAGACCTCTTAACGTTACAGCAATGCACCGAACCTTCAACCTCTGAGGTTCTCCGCCGTTGAATTTTGCATGAATGTCGATCCACCCGGCCATTGCTTCAAATCCACACAAAAAAAAAATTAAATACAATCAATGAGAAACTCATTCAAACATTTCATCAAACACTTCGAGTGCAAATTATACACAAACCCAAAAAATGATAACTACAACATAAACATGAAAACATCCAAGCAATTAAGCAATATAAGTGATTTACATGTAACATTGTATGATTTCTTAGCGAAAAAAAATCAAAATTTAAATTAAACCCTAAAACTAAAAAAATCTAATCTAAGTGTAAAAAATCTAACATAATCATGCAAACATCTAAACATCATAACAATTAAGCACTATAAGTCATTTGCATGTAACATTCTATCATTTCTTGCAAAAAAAAAATCAAAATTTTAACAGAACACTAAACCTAAAAATTATAGTTTAAGTGAAAAAATCTATCATACCAACATAATTTAAGTGAAAAGTTACTTGTTCTTGTTGTTGGAGTGTTGTTTGATTTGAAGTTGAAGCAATTTCAAAGTTGAGTAATTTGAGATGAAAAATGAGGAAATGAGGAAATGAGGTTCTGTCTAAGCTTATCACAGCACGCAGCGTGAGTTAACTCACGCAGAGACAATTTAAAAAATTACTTTGAAAATAAACAGAACCGTTTGAGTAAATAGCAAAATTCTTTTAATTGTTCCCCATGTATGATTTTTGTTAAACGCACTTGTAATCAGTACCCACTTGTTGTTTTTTATTTTTTTTTTAAATGCAGCCATGTGTGTACGGTGTAAGCAAATGTACATTTTGAAAGGAAAAAACAACAAATATGCTATTCATGCAATAATACACCAAAACTTAATAGGATTGTTTGCAGATTTTTTATTTTTTCAAGTATTTTTACCGTATATGTTTTTCATGACGTGAGTTGTTTTTTTGCTTATAGTCGAATTCCATGAAAATTAAAGTAATCAACATTTTACCAAACATCAATGAAAATAATTAAACATATAGGATCTGAAAGATATAAGTAAAGATTTGGACGTACATATTATTTTTTAATAAACTCGTCTATTCAAGAAATCAAACAACATAACAAATGAAATAAAAATCATATAAAACTCAAGTGAATCCCACACAAATTCGATAAGTTGTAACGGAACAGAGTACAAAAATATGATGGCAAAAAAGTAATAAAAAAGATTGAAGTCGAAGAAAAGCAATCAAAGAAGGGTACATGGATTTGTCAAAGACGTGAATGAGAGGCAGATGAATTAACGAGCAAAAATTATCTTTGTGCCGAGATATTCAAGGACATCGACGACGTAAATAGGACTACTAGTGATGACATGTTCAATGTATTTACTAATCATAAGAAATATATTGATACCATCAACCGAAAATTGCAGGCCAGTCAATTACAAAGTTGATGACCCCAAAAAAACTGAAAAAATAAATGCATTCAATTGTGATCATTTTGACCATTATAATTTTTTTTTTTTTTTAAGGAATTGACCATTATAATCTATACCAATATATAAATGAGATGATGTGATTTTGGATTAATTTTTTCATTCTTTAAATTATACCATTAAACAAATTTACTTACAAGAATGCAACATTATTTGTTATCCTTGAAAAATAAAAATTTATATTATATTTTCTATATTATTGGTGTCATTGAAAAAACAAGTATAATTTTATTACAATTTGAAAGCCACAAACTTCTATATTTATGATTTTAATCAAAATTAAATTTTATAAAAAAACATCATTCATAATTTAGACGCTATAATACAGTAAAAAGAGTTGCCCATTAACATTTTGAATATTGCAAAATCAAAAATAATTTGCAAATCAATTTAAATTTTAAAAAGTGAACCAAAACTATACGAGAATTGCTTTTTGACATTTATTGTTTCCTATAAACACATAGAAATTACCAAAAACACCCAACTGTAATTAACTACTGCAGACTTATAACTAGAAAACTGACGGTAGTTAACTACCGCTTGGTTTTTGGTAATTTCCATATGTTTTTGTTTTTGTTTTTTAAAAAAAACAAGTTTCTTCAAATTGTACATGACTTTCATTTACTGTAAGGGATTTACTCTTCCCACCATATGCCTTTCCTCGCGCGCCTTATTTTTTTTTTCAATTTTACTCCTGTTCTGAATTATGTTTTCCGAAATGGATTGTTAGAATTTTGCAGATTAATCCGGATAATAAAATCTGGAAAGGTCTTTTACCAGAATTTTAAGTTTTGAAATTCGTAAAATAAATACAAATAAACATATAAACCATAAATAAAAAGACAAAAAGATAAAAACAACTCATTTTATTAATATATGAACAATACATTACAATAATGTTGAAACTTTTTGAGCTTATTACATAAGAATCTAAATCTATTTCTAATCTCATAGACACTTTGCAAAAACGTGTTGCTTCATGCCCAAGTTATGGTTAGATCACTGAAAAACGTTCTTAAGAACGTTCTCTAAAGACGGCTTGCACACTTGTTCCCCAAGCAACTTTTGGAGCGCATTTTTAAGTTTGAAATGGATTCAAACAACTCTTTTGTGACATGTCCTCAAAGGCTATTCGTGCTCTATAAATAGAAGAGGTCATTGAAGGTTTATAGCAAGAGTTTGAAATACCAAAGCACTTATCTCTTAAAAGCAATCAATCTCTCAATCAAGCTCTTCAACAAACATAAGCAAACTCCACAATCTCTCACTATATTTATTGTATCATTATCCTTTTGAGTTTGTGCTTGTAAGTTTCATGTGCTGAGATATCAAGATCAACACAAAACCAATCACCATACAAAGTGTGATATTAGTTCTCAAGTCTATTGAGCTTAATAGTTTAAGATATAAAAATCCAACCTTTCTTTTGCTAGTGCAAAGAATTGTAAGAAGCATGTTGAGGTTGATAATACAAGGGTTACAGACTGATCTGGTGTGATCAAGACTTTATAGTGTTGGTTAGAAGTTTCTACCAACTGAATACAGTAGTGGATAATCTCACACGAAGTGTGGGGACTGGAAGTAGCCGGATTTGGTGAACCAAGATAACTCTCCTTTGTTATTCTTTCTTCGTTACTCTTGTCATTTATTTTACATTATAATCCAGAGTGCTCTGGTCCTAATCTAATCTTTAAATATCATCTTGCTAATTAATTTAATTACTCTCTAGAACAATCTGGTCCAAATTAATCACAACCAAATTAATCTAGAGTTCTTTGGTCCTCATTAAATTATTACTTTATCAATTATATAACTGCCTCTAGAATATTCTGGTCCAAGATTAAAACAATTACTTAAATACCTATCTAAAGTTAAAATCAACTTAAGACTTAACTTTTCTCATTCTGCTTATATAATCATTCTTCAAATTATTTTGATTCTATATATATCAAATATTGTTTGTTTAAACTAATATTTTAACCAAAAACATTCTTGAGTATATAAACTTGATTTAAAGTTTCAGGAATAATTTTAAAAAGGGTCACAATTCAAACCCCTTTTTCTTGCGACGATTATTGCTACTTTAGGAAGAGGAGGGCAGAAAGAAGAAAACAATGTCCTTGAGGGAGGTAGGGGGTGCTCAAACTTACGCCCAGACAGGCCAAGCTAAGAACCACACTGACCCACATGACCCCCAGATGAACCGCACTTCTTTGCAGCGCGGTTCAATCCTCATTGACCGTTCATACAAACCCTGAAAGTTTTCAACGAGGCTGGTGAACGAGAGAAAAGTTGGCACTTCTTGCAGGGTTAAGGAAGTTCCAGAATGTATAATCCGGAAAGCTTCACCATTGGATTCTTTTGTGTGGAGCCATTAATGTAGGTTTGGACGGTTACAATCACTAACACGTTTTCATTGACTGTAGTAATGACCTATGACTTGTTTTAGGCTATAAATAGGCTTCCATCTTCAACAAATACCTTCATTCTTCACTTCACATCTTTTCTTCCATTTCCTTCAATTTTTTTTAGTTTTTTAGGGGTGTCGGTGGTGTCATGGTCATTGTTGACCGTTCATATGAACCCTGCAATTGGATTGCAGCTTGTGTGAGGTTCATATAACGGTCAACATAGACCTTTTACACAAAGAAAGACACAAAAAAGCACATAACATCTGGTCCGGAATTCGTTTTTCGGATAACACTAACAATGTGTTCCGGATTATATAATCCGAACCAGGGGTATTTTTGAAAATTTTGTAGGGCGCGCAAGAAGGCAGAAGGGTGGGAAAAGTAAATCCCTTACTGTAATTACCCAGTCCAAAACGAAAGTTAGAAGCCCATATCCATACATCATAAACCCTAGACACCAGCTTTTGTTTCCCCGTTCCGCCTTTAAATAGGAGCATTCGCGGCTGCAATTGAAGTAGCAGTGTGCTCCTCCAGAACCCTGAACTACAATGGTAATTGATCTAATCTTAATGTCAATCTATTCGGAAATGTGCTTTTCGATTTTTTCGTCTCTGTATTTAGTTTTGGTTTGATTGAATTTGAATTTAATATGTAGGGGATCGATCTCAAAGCTGGGGGTAAGAGCAAAAACACCAAACGAACAGAACCTAAATCCAATGATATCTACCTCAAGCTACTCGTCAAGGTCTATTCTGTTTTTGTACTTATTTGTGATTATTATAAACAACGAGATCTATAATGTGTGTTTTTGACGATGATGATAAATGTGATCCCAGCTCTATGAGGCCGCAAGGCCAGGGAATATAATTAGTTCCAACACACATTTGTCTGAGCCTCTCAGTGTATTTAATTTTAATTTATACTTTATTTGAATAATTTTTAATATAGTCTCCATAATTTTTATTTTATCGTATGTGACGATGATGATAAATGTGATCCCAGCTCTATGAGACCGTTAGGTCTAGGAATATAATTAGTTCCAACACACATTTGTCTGAGCCTCTCAGTCCATTTTCATATGGAGATTGAATAACTTCTTCAGCTAGGATCCATTCCTGATACATTTAAAATTAATGTTAAATACTTATTTGCATTTGTTTTAAATTTATTCTCCATTTTTGTTGATATTTTTTGCTTTACTTGTAATGTGTATACATGTGGATTTATTAGCCTTTTGAATTTAGCCTCTTAGTGTGTGTTTTATGTTATACGACAATGATGATAAATGTGATCCCAGCTCTATGAGACCGTAAGGTCCAGGAATAAACTTAGTTCCAACACACATTTGTCTGAGCCTCTCGATGCATCTCTCATGCCATCATTTTTTAAACGTTAATACTATGCTGTACTTGTATAAATATATTAAGTAGATCCAGAACACATTTGTATTTTTAGGGACAATGATGATAAATGTGATCCCAGCTCTATGAGACCGGAAGGTCCAGGAATATAATTAGTTCCAACACACATTTGTCTGAGCCTCTGGATATAATTAGTTGTACTCTTTTTTTTAACATCCATTATAAATAATTTGCATTCTTTTCTAATAGTCTCCATTTTTGTTAATGTCAAAGCTTTACTTATAACATATAAGGATTTGGCCTCATGATAGGTGTTTGTTGTTGATATAGGACTTGAGGTTCCCAATGATGTTACTTTTAACCATGCTAATGCTGATTACGTGATTATCTTTAATATCAATATACTGAGGGAACAAGTGCTATATTCATTGTTTGTTATTGAATCAAATGTTTATGATTGTATGCAACTTTTATTATAAAGCTTTTGTATTTAAACTTGTGCACGTTTTACTTGTTATTGCTTTTTATGCGAACCATTCTAATTCTATGTGTTACACTATCAGCTATATCGCTTCCTTGTTAGGAGGACTGATAGCAATTTCAATGCGGTAATACTCAAGCGCTTGTTCATGAGCAAGGTCAACCGACCTCCGATTTCTCTGTCAAAGTTGATTGAGTACATGAAGGGGAAGGTGTGTTGCTGTCTTCTCTCAAATACAAGTGTATACCAAAAAATTATAATTGTTTAGTTTGATTTGTTCTACTAGGATCTTATTTCCTTATGGGATTATTGTGTTATACAGGACGGTAAAATTGGTGTTGTTGTGGGGGCTGTAACAGATGATATCAGGGTATATGAAGTCCCAGTGTTAAAAATTGCTGCCCTTAGGTTCACAGAGACGGCACGTGCAAGAATAGAGAAGGCGGGTGGTGAATGCTTAACATTTGATCAACTTGCCCTTAGAGCTCCCCTTGGACAGAACACGGTATGAGTTGATACCAATGTTTGTGTTTTTAGAGCGTGATTTAGACAGCCTTACTATTCCATTTTGTGTCATTATGATTGGGAAACAATACTTACTACTTGCCATCATCAATTGTAAGAGATTTTGGTGTCTTTTTTAGATTGGAGACTTGGTTTAAATGGTATATTTTTGGTTGCAAAGTCATGAATTGAGCTCTCCAGCTTCGACTAAATATTTTTTCTTGCTTTATAATATTATTCTGTTATACCAGCTCTCCCTGTGAGTAGTTGTGATGGGATAGCCTTGGTTATGCTGAGCTAATAACAAGCTTTCATGAATCCAACTTAATTAATATACTTGTTGAATTCAGGTCCTCCTAAGAGGCCCAAAGAATGCTCGGGAAGCAGTAAAACACTTTGGCCGTGCTCCTGGTGTGCCACACAGCCATTCCAAGCCTTATGTAAGATCAAAGGGAAGGAAGCAAGAGAAGGCCAGAGGAAGGAGGAAGAGTAGAGGATTTAGGGTTTGAGTTGATAATTTTTTTTAATGTCTTTCTACAGTTTTGATACTTCTGACATTCAACTTTTATCTTCAACATGTTATATTTGTTGTTACATAGATTCAGTATTTTTGAGATTGTTATACATGGCCTTTCTTTTAACTTGAATTTGATGTCTGCCAATAAATGAGTATTATGTTTTACTCCCTCCGTCCCTATATATAAGCATCCTTTTATTAGAGGCAAAGAGTGCTTATATGTAGGGACAAAGGTAGTAGTTATCTACTCAGGCTGGATGATTACGTTACCTCTCAATGTCTAGGTTTCATTTTTTTTTTGTTGACAGAATTGTCTATGTTTCATATTTTACCAATCATGGTTCTTGAATAGTTGAATGTAAAATGTTATTAAATTTAGAGAAATAATAGTATTGCTTAGATTTGGTATAATCTATGTAAACTTAAAATCATGAAGGTCTTGGCACTCAATTTCAGTTCAATCTTATTCTTCTCGTATAAGATGTAACATCCTGATGAACTTGTAAGCGTAATAGTCGTATGCTACAAGATATGTTACATACTACAGCTACGTAGCACAACCAAATGAGATAGTTGACAAATACAACCATATAAGATAATTGAGTTGGACGAAGTGAACATCTTTGTCACGTTTATGGCACCGATTAGAACTTCAGGATGAATTCTTGAATGTGTTTACTGATTTCTTCCGCTTCTTCTTGATTATAGTGGCCCACTCCTTTTTGTACAATCACTTCCTCTAAATTTGGTACATCTTCCTTCATTCCTCCTCCATGTATATACTCCTTCATGCCTAGCGAAGTGTACACCATATCTAGCTCACCTGTAATGAATTTTACTGGCACCAAGGTTTTCACTCCAGTCGATGGAGCTGTGAGCTCCCAGAGTCTGCAAACAGAGCATTCAAGTCATTAGCACAAATATTCCCCAAAAGAAAATTTGATTATCACAAGGAGACAAACAATCAGAGAGCTACAGGTCTATGTTTCTGTAGTAGTTCAATCCTCCAGAGAAGCCTGTTTTGTCAAATTTAGAGACAAAGTGAGCAAGGTCGTCTTCTGTAAGCCAAGATGGCAAGGTGTCAGGGGTATCTGGGTTGAATCCAGTTCCGTACTCGCCGTTGGGAAGTATTGGAGGACCAATTTTCCGTGTTGTGAGGACCAACTTCAGCCATCTCAGCTTCCATTTTACCTGGTTCCTATGACATGGATCAAAAACAATATTTATTTTCCAATCATTCATTAAAGTAAAATCTCACTTAAATTTTTAAACAGAAAGTTCAAATTTGAAATATGATAATATAGAGGCTGGATAATAAAAGAACCTGAAATCTGCAGACATAGTAGTCATCTCCATACACATCACGCAAGTGATCTATGATCCTTTTGTCCGGGTTTCTACGGAGGAAGGGACTACTAAGACAAACATAGGCTTTGACTCTTTCAGGACGAAACAAACAAAGATACCAACCAATTAAGGCACCCCAATCATGAGCAACAAGAAAGACTTGATCAACACCAAGTGAGTTTATGAGAGCAACGATATCACCAACTAAGTGGAAGATTGTGTAGTTGCTTATTGAAGTGGGAGCATCACTGTCTCCAAAGCCACGAAGATCGGGAGCTACGGCGTGGTAGCCGAGGGAACTGAGGGCCACAATCTGGTGGCGCCATGAGTGCCAGAGTTCGGGGAAGCCATGAAGGAACAAGACTACTGGTCCCCACTTTTCCTTTTTTCTGCAATATGCATTTTGATTCCATTCACTTCCACTGTTCTGTGTTCTATGCCTTCCATCTCTTTTTTTTTCTTACGGAAATTGCTAGAGAGTAGAAATCATTGTTACCTGCATTTGTTTTTCATGTTTATGTTTATTATTTTATCTTTTTGTTGGTCAAGATGTTTATGTTTATTTTAACACAATAAAAGAAATTCAAGAGGCTGTTCATTGTCCTAAATCCTATCGACCAAGTGTCGTAAGATCATTGAATAAAATTATTAAATTTTCAAATTTTGGACAAAAGCTGCAAAATGTCATTTTCAGATTTTATAGATAGATAATTTTAAAAAATAAAGATGGTGCTAGATAAATCGAGTTAAGTAAATCGTGAAGGAACAGAAACATGGGGGCTTTTCTTTCTTTCTGGTGTTAAATGCATTTTGTTACCATTTACTTTCACTTTTCTGTGCTCCATTGAAATGGAGTGGTCTAGAATTGAAAAATGTTATGTTATATTGGTAGATAATAATAAAAAAGTGATGAAATGGAATTCGATTTAAACAATTTCATCCAATTCTATTACTCCCTTATTTTACTTGCCCTCCCAATTTTATGGTATAGATTTTTTTATTTTTTTGGGGGTTATGGTATGAGATTATAGAATAATTAGTTAATCTATATCTATATTATATAAATTTGAGACCTATTTCAAGTTCCTTTATGGAAATAACTCTCTACTTTTTTGCTCTTGATATGTGTTACTACATTTCAATGTTTTAGAATTTCATGAAGTCACGACATGTGTCACTCTTATATTGTTTTATTCTTATGCATTATTTTTGGAATTATTATAACTTTGCATTATTATAACTTTCTGTATTAATTTTTGTAATTAGTTTTTGGAACCATGTATATCAATTATATTATATCATTATATTATGTTATTTGTATTATAATGTTATGCAATATATAAATTCTCCAAAAAAAAAAATTAATAATAATTTTTTAATGGAAAATATTGTTGTAACATTGATCGATTGATACCATATCAAATTGTTTTTTTGGCTAATACATGAACTTTTTTTTTATGAACTAATGAGATCTATATCTATATTATATGAATTTAATAATAATTTTCTAATACAAAATATTATTGTAACATTGACCGATTCATACCCTAACAAATTGATTATATTTTTTATTTGACCGATAAAACTAACTAATATCAAGTAGCCATGTTATTAACAAAAAAATATATAAAGATTTACCTTATTTTTTTTTATGTTTTTGTTAATATTTTATAACTTATATCGAGCTATATTATTAAACAAACAAAAAAACATGTTTTCTTTTGCTCATAATGATTCTCCATCTTTGGACCTTGCCATTAAAACTAATTTAAGTCTGATTTAAGACGGATTCTCCATCTTTTGCCAGATTGGTGTTTTGGGAGCAAAACTGATTTAAGGCCTGACCGATAAAACCGATAAATTATTAAACAAATTAAATGTCATTCAACTAATAGTCCTATTTTTGTTCTTTTTCGAATGCCGGTCATTTAACAAAAAAAAAAATTCCTTCAAAAAAAATAATTATATTTTGTTTAGTAGCTAAGACATGAGCTTTGAATTTGATTGGTCGAGATAAATGTGGTTGTTTTACGTAACTGCCCTCTAAAATCTATTATAAATTAGACCCATTGGCCAACACTTTCTTTAATGAAACATTTAGTGAGAAAATATTCACTATTATCACTGACCAAAATTTTTATTGTTTATGTTTGGATCATTACATATATTATAATAATAAAAAAACATAATCAGAAGGAAAAAAATGACCTCTATTTTTATGATATTTTTAAATGATTATGTTACATATATATGTCAAAATCACCTCTAACTTAGCATAGGAGATTTTCTAAAAATAAAAACAACTTAAAATAGGAGACTTTTTTATGATACACTTTTAATGGCTATTAAAACAATTTATGGACATTAAAATTGATTCATGACCAAATAATTTTGTAAATGAATACCCTATAATATA
>Ga0315915_1002101_pt1 | contig 24868 bp, 16 predicted proteins | sample MpolbnodulesMG_FD_207738 | JGI IMG/M metagenome (GOLD analysis project Ga0315915, IMG submission 207738) | Medicago polymorpha root nodule microbial communities from Los Angeles, California, United States - branched nodules | ecosystem: Host-associated > Plants > Roots > Nodule | place: USA...
TTGTATGAGACCTTCATATTTTTGGCACGAATAAGCTCCAATTCTCCTTTCTTTTGCTCCAAGACTAAATCTTTTGAATATTTGTTCCTGAAATATAATAACTTACAATTGAAGTAAAATAATTTTAAAAGGAAATAATATTTAAATAAAACTAAATCAAATATAAATAAAATAGACTTAAATAACATATTAAAAACACTAATTTATTGACTCATCACTTCTTTACCTATTAGGTTTGGAGGGTTGGGTTTACACTCAGCATTAGAGGCTTCTTCATACACTTTTGTGGCTTCCAGGGCACAGTCTTGGGTGCTACAAGATCATATTTTGAGAGACAGTGGGTTATGTGGCATGGATTTGGATTTTGATAATGCTTTGGATGGTCTTCGTGGTGTGATTCCATATTTTGATGTTAGCAGTTTTACTAGCAAAGACACCGTCCCTCCTAAAGCATAACATGTTTTGGTGAGTGCTCTTTTTAGTAAAAGTGTTGAGGATATGGAAGTTAAGTTTGACATGACCACGAGACAAAAGGCAATTTTTGGATGTTTGCAAGCAGCACATGCTCAGGATTTTCTTCTAGCTATCATGATTGATGGGTTAGGTCAGCATATGTCACCAGTGGAGTATCGTACTATCCTTAGATAACGTCTTATGATTCCACTGTTTCCCATTGACGAGGTGTGCCCTGTTTGTTGTAAGGCGTGTATGGATACTCTTGGGGAGCATGTCGTTCATTGTAAGGTGCTTCCCGGCTTTAAGTACAGACATGACTTTGTTAGGGATGTACATTTTGATATTTTCAGAGGGGCGGGAATATCAGTGAAGAAAGAGGCGCATGTGAACTTCCTGACTGACCCACTAGATAGAAGATCAACACTCAGGCCTGCAGACATTATGGTGTACGGAGGGGTAGGTGGAAAACATGCATGTGTAGACTTGACTAGGGTTTCACCACTTGTAGGATTAGGTGTCGGACCTTTTACCATAGGACAGGCAGCCCTAAAAGCTGCGTCAAGCAAAGTGGCCAAACATGAGAAAACGTGTTCTGATAATCAACATGCTTTTATACCATTTGCTTTTGACACTTTCGGTTTCCTAGCACCAGAGGTTGTTGACCTTCTACATAGAGTTCAAAAGGTCATGCATAGCAACGTCATGTCTCCTAGGTCCATGAATGTAGTCTTCACGAGGATTGATTTTGCCATACAAAAAGGTCTAGCGGCGCAGCTTGTTGCCCGTTTGCCTTCTATTCAAGTGTAAATAATGGTTAATATATATTTAGTCAAATATAACTTTTTTTTGTATACCATTCTTTTAATCAAGTACAGTCAAAATATAACATTCTAATTTCATTAAATGCAGTCAAAATATAAATTAAAATAAAATCCAATAAACAAAGTTGAATCTATCTAAATGTTTCCAACTGTCAGTGTTATTCATATAAACTTACGTCAGTCACTCACTCACGAGTCGCTCTATACTCCTATATATACTAATTTTCCTCACAAAGGGTTACCAACTGCTAACATTTTCATTAGTCGTTGCTTATTCTTTTCCATTTTCAATAAATACCCTTGTGAACCTTCTAAGACCTATTTCAGTCTAATCCTTTCAAGTTCCAATCTAGCCAAAAGATTCTTTAAGAATTCGATTTAACTAATCATATTTTTTTGTAATTTCATTTCATTAGATCTGATCTACTCATTTTCAACAAAGATCTTTCAGATCTGATCTACTAATTTTCAACAAATATCGTTCATCTACCTTCTCTGCTTGAAACAATGGATCAGAGGGCAACTCGACGCAACATCATTGCCTCCCATATGGATCCAATCCTACAAATACTGTTGAGATTCAATTTAATTTCATTAACATCACTAATTGACTTTAGTAAATTAATTCTGTTACTGATAAATCGAGTGTGATTTCTTTGATTAATTATATATCACAAGATCAATGTAATAATGGTAATATAGTTAAATATTATCTTGTGAATCATATGTTTATGACGGTGGAAGTTCTTCTGATACTCTTCCTGGTTTGCTAATCTATACAAAGTATGCAAATGCATCCGATGAGCAACACGAGATTGTGCAAAAACAGAAGAAAAAAATGGCGGGGTGTACCCGTTACCCTCTTAAGGTTGAGCATGTAATTTCATCATCAACAACTAATTATCATTAAATTCACATACCCATACATTACATCAAAACCTAAACACAAATTTCACCAAATAAATCCACAACAATCACTTTATACAAATAAGCATTTATGGGTAGAAGTAGAAAAAGATATTATTCAAAGGATTATGAATGAAAACTAGCCCTCTTACCTTAATTCTTCAAAAATCTAAGCTAGTGCTTCACTTTAGCTCTAATCCCTTGAGTTTCTACCCTCCTTTTGCTTCCCAAAGTCTTCCCTCTTCAAAACCCCTTCTCTCGCTCTTTCTCTCTACCTCTCTCAAATTCTTATAAAATGAATGTGAACCCTATTTTTCTACAAAGACTAGAGCTTAAATAGTGTTCACACTAATGGGCTTAACCCTTAAAAGTCTAATGGGCTCAAAAGTCTTACCAACTAACTCCCAAAGTTTCTATACACTTACGGTTAAAAGTTATCAAATAATTATCGGTTCAAAACTAATTAACACCACCGAATAATAACTTAGTAAAAATAATGGTTCTCACTTGAAACACTAAAAATAACCCTCACCATGAAATTACTAATTTACCCTTGCTCACAAAATGACCAACATACCCCTAAGTCTAAAATGACTATAATACCCTTCTAACACCAAAATCCACTATTGCTAACCCCAAAAATACACAGAGGTAATTAATCACATATAAGCACATATAAACACATATAAATAAATGATAAAATAAATCTAGCGGAAAACGGGCTGTTACAACTCTCCCCCCCTAAAAAGAATTTTCGCCCTCGAAAATTACCTGAAGGAAACAACTCCGGATACGAAACTTTCATCCTACTCTTCGACTCCCACGTAGCACTCTCACCAGTCGGTCCAACCCAAATCACCTTCCCCAAAACGATCTCTTTGCCTCGCAACCGCTTCACCTCACGATCTTCAATCCTAACTGGCCAAGTCTCAACGGTCAAATTATCCCTTACTTCCAAATCATCCACTTGAATCACATGAGACACATTATACACATACTTCTGCAACTAAGACACATGAAACACATCATGAAGATTTGACAAAGACGGTCGTAACACAATCCGATACGCTACAACCCCAACCTTCTCAACAATCTCAAACGGTCCAAAAAAACGAGGAGCCAACTTCTGACACTTCAAAGCACGACCAACACCGGTTACAGGTTTCACTCTCAAAAACACATGATCACCAACCTGAAACTCAATGTCCTTTCTCCTCTTATTGTGATAACTCTTCTGTCTACTCTGAGACGCTATCATCTTCCCTTAAATCATCCTAACCTTTTTCGTAGTCTCTTGCACAACTTTCGGTCTTAACAAAGCACTTTCACCTGACTCATACCAACACAACGGCGTTCTACACCTCCGACCATACAAAGCCTCAAACGGTGTCATTCCGATACTAGAATGAAAACTGTTGTTGTACGTAAATTCAATCAACGGTAAACATTCTACCCAATTGACACCTTGCTCTAAAACACAAGCTCTCAACAAATCTTCCAAACTCCGAATAGTCCTCTCCGTCTGTCCATCAATCTGGGGATGATAAGCAAAACTGAACCTCAACTTAGTTCCCAAAGCAGCTTACAAACTCTCCCAAAACATAGAAGTAAACCTCGGATCCCGATCTGACACAATACTAGAAGGAATACCATGCAACCTAACAATCTGCTCAATGTAAATCTCAGCCAACTTCGCCACAAACATACCGGTCTTGATAGGAACAAAATGTGCCGACTTCGTCAAATGATCAACAATCACCCAAATCGAATCAAAACCCTTCGAAGTCTTCGACAACGCTCCAACAAAATCCATAGAGATATTATCCCACTTCCACTCTGGTACAAACAACGGTTGCATCAAACCTGACGGCTTCTGATGTTCAATCTTCGATTTCTGACAAATCAAACAAACATAAACAAACTCTACGATCTCCTTCATCGTTCCAGGCCACCAAAACAACCTCTTCAAATCCTGATACATCTTCGTTGCTCCTGGATGAATACTCAGGTTACTCCTGTGACCTTCGTTCAAAATTCGCTTCTTAAGCTCAAGCACATCCGGTACACAAACTCGATCATGAAACATCAAAACACCGTTCTCATCCAATCTGAAGTCCACACCTTTACCTTGATTAACCAACACCACTCGATCTACAAGTTCCAAATCTTCCTTCTGACCATTCTTAATCTCTTCCAAAATATTACTTGTCAGTTTCAACATTCCTAATCGCACACCATCTGGCGTCAGCTCACTAACCAAACTCAAATCTCGAAACTGCTCAATCAACTCCAACTCCTTAACCATCAAAGCAGACATATGCAACGTCTTCCTACTCAAGGCATCAACAACAACATTTGCCTTCCCAGGATGATAACTCATCTGAAAGTCGAAATCCTTAAGATATTCCAACCACCTTCTCTACCTCATATTCAACTCTTTCTGATCAAACAAATACTTCAAACTCTTGTGGCCAGTGAACACTTCAAACTTAGAACCATACAGATAATGCCTCCAAATTTTCAACACATACACAATTGCTGCCAATTCCAAATCATGAGCCAGATAATTCTTCTCATGCACTTTCAATTGCATTGACGCATAAGCTATAACCTGACGATTCTGCATTAACACACCACCAAGACCCATCTTAGAAGCACCACAATACACAACAAACAATTCCTTCGAATTCGACAAAATCAACACTAGTGCTGAAGTCAACCTCTTCTTCAACTCTTGGAAACTCTTCTCACACTTCGCATCCCAAACATAAGCTTCTCCTTTCCGAGTCAACTTCGTCAATGGCAACGCCAACTTAGAGAATCCTTCAATAAACCTCCGATAATAACCTTCCAAACCAAGAAAGCTCATAAACTTAAAAACAGACTTCAGCGATTCCCACTGCAACACTGCATCAACCTGCGACGGATCTACCGCAATACCACCCTTCGAAATCACATGACCAAGGAAACTTACTTCCCGCAACCAAAACTCACACTTTGACAACTTAGCACATAAATGCTTCTCTTTCAAGACACGCAACACAATCTTCAAATGTTCAGCATGCTCCTCTTCCGACTTCGAGTACACCAAAATATCATCTATACACCACCACAAAATGGTCCAGAAAAAGATGAAATATTCTATTCATATATTCCATGAAGACACCTGGCACATTAGATACTCCAAACGGCATCACAGAATACTCATAGTGTCCATACCTTGTTCGGAACGCGGTTTTGGATATATCTTCCGCCTTCACTCTAATATGATGATATCCTGATCTCAAATCAATCTTATTGAACACTTCCGCACCAACCTACTAATCCATCAAATCATCAATCCTTGGAAGCGGATACCGATTCTTAATCGTCACCTTGTTCAACTGCCGATAATCCACACACAATCTCATGCTGCCATTGTTCTTCTTAACCAACAACACTGGAGCACCACACGGAGAAACACTCGGCCTAATGAACTGCTTCTCGAGCAACTCTTCCAACTGCTTCTTCAACTCACCCAACTTTGATGCAGACATCCGATACGGCGCAATCTAAATAGGACTCATTCCTGGTACCAAATCAATTGCGAACTCAACTTCCCTCTCCGGCAGTAATTCTCCTTTTCTTTTACACTTTCGTCAATCAAAAGAGGAAATCTCCCTGCATAATAAGAAAAGAAAATGAAGATTAGAAACAGGGAAAAGATTGAAATGTAAATCAGAAAAGGTGAGAGTAAAAGAAGTCCAATGTGTGAAATGGACTAGTGAATCTTATATAAAAGTGTGCTGAGAATAAAATGAGTTTGAATTAGAATTTTAAATTTAAGAGTCAAAAGTTTGGAGTAGTGAAGTGTGAACTTTTGATTGAAAAAGTTCTGACCTTATTTTTGTACTAAAGCAATAAGATTTAATATTTTATGTTTGAAATTTGAAATTCAAATTTATAAGAGGGAACAAAGTGTGGGCAAATTTTTTGGAAAGAAAAAGTTTTGCCACTTGTCAACACACGACGAACCCACTTGTCAAGCAACGCTTATGCCAATTGTTACACATACGTCGAGCCACTTGTCGGACTCTGGTGCAACATGCACTCCTTTCTTATATTATAAGAGATATATGGGGCGTTGTCATGTGGGTCATGGGACATGTCCACTCCATAGTCCCCCACGCTTGAGGAAGATTGCTTTTTAGACATGAAAGCTAACTATCACACACATGGAAATGACCTTCAATACCCCCAACTACAATTAACTACAGTTTGTTGCTTAATTCTCTTTTGAAGTGGTGATAATTAACTACCGTATGAGGTATTTCAGTCATTTCTGAGTGTGTTATAACAAACCATTTAGTGTAAACAACAATCTTCCAGCATAAGATCCTTTTATGTGAAGTGGTTAAGGCTTTGTTTGGCAATGCCAAAAAACTAGGTTATAACTTATAGCAGATAGCTTATAAGTTCGTATGATAAAAAAAAGCTCAATTTGGTAACGGTCCTTTCACCACAAACTTATAACTTATTTTACTAGTTTATAGCTTATTTTTCAGACATTATTTCAAGTAGCGTTTGAGCTTATAGCTTATAATCTTTTATTCCATTTTTATCCTTATTATTTAATTTAAAATTCAATTTTACCCTTTATTTTTTTATCTGCCCAAAAAAGTAACAACCAATGCTTAAATACATGGCTGCGAGTTTTTCATTTTTCGGTCCAACTTGCCACCACGAGTATTTATTTTCATTGGGTACCAAGCCACTAAAAACCTTTCTTTTTTTTTTTTTTAGGAAAGCCACTAACAATCAATGTTTGAGCTTATTTCTTTTCTTTATTTTTTCTTAACTTATTATTATTTATAATCTAAAATTTTATATGAAGAGATACAAAGGTTTACTATTATCCTTTAAAAAAATGAAAGTATACTATTATATGAGTTGAGTAAATTTTATTGTAACATTTAATTTTTTTTAACGAAGTAGAAATGTCAAAATGATTGGGCTTCGGCCATCCATCTAATAAAAAAAGGAATATTAAAATGAAAATAATTATAAAATAGAATTTTAGTGAATAAAAATTAATCTAATAATAATAATAGTACATAAAAGATATATGAAATTAATACATTTAAATTATTAATTCTAAATACTTAAATATTAATTCATTTAAACTTATTATGAAATAAGAATGTCCTTTTATGTCATTTTATATTTATCAGCTAGTTGAACCATTAATTTTATCAAACACTTTAATCAGCTATCAGTCAACAACCATAAGCTATCAGCTATAGGCTATCAGTCATCAGTCATCCGCTATAAGTTATAAGCTATCAGCAACCTTATAAGTTATCCGTTGTTTTTACCAAACAGAGCTTAAATAGACCTTCGGATATATGGGCCTAGTGATCCATCATATTCTGTCTTTTTTTTTTTTTTTTTCTTTCTTGAGGAAAATCTTTTGTGCATGTAGTTTTATGTGATCATACTCCTTGTATTGGTTATGCATACGAGATGTCAATGGAAATTCGTATGTTTGTGATATTGTGAACACCAAATGTGGTCACATTCAACCCCAATTGAATTAAGTTAGGCTGAAATTGATACATTTGTTCAAAGTCATGACAAAAAAATTTATTCATATTCTTCCTTACTAAACAAGAACATGTATGACCATACACACTAATTCAAGGCACATATAAAATGAACTAATCACCTGAAACACAATATGAAAAGCTTTACCTTACTTGCTTATTAAGAATCGGTTTCATGCATCAATTCTCCGTTTCATGCATCAATTCTCCTGTCAAATCTCATTTACTTACTTCCTGTATAATAATGAGAACAATTGCGTGATAAGGAAGTATACACATAATAGACAAAATAAACAACAAAATAGAACCTAAGACACAATAGAACAATCAGAAACTCAGTAGAACCATGAGACAATTCATCGAAAAATAACATCAGAAGCTCCTCAAAAACTCGAATTAATCGAAAGTATTTAACCCCACTCTGAAGCACAAAACTGTCCTATTCCGCACACGACCCTCGACAACACCAAACAGCAAAGCTACAACACAGAAGCTGAACAAAGAACCGCCCGAACAGTAGCAAAAAATATCATACCCTAAACAAGTATAACTATGTAGTAACTATATAACTCTTCTACAAATTGCAAATCTACAACCAACCTTAAGTTAAAAATTCAGAGATATTCACATCCTCAAACAACACAAAGAAACTAATAGTTATGGAACGAAGCTGCCATGAATGCAATAATGCCTAATTGAAAATTTACGCTAGATTTTAGGTTTTTTTTTTTAATCTTACAAAACTCTAGTTCATATGTTTACCAACCCCATTGTACAATTTTATTTAATTTATACGAATCATACAAATTAGTGTAGTTTGGATGGTAATCACTCAACTGCACTAGTGGTTAGGGATGGTAAGAAAATGGTCTATTTTGATCACCAATATAATAATCCCATCCTTGGCATCAAGGGTGTAACGAACACATCTTGTTGCCATATCAAATACTTAAGAGATCCATGCTTGCTCATATTATTTTCAACCCAAAATGATCTGAGACTCACAATACCGGTGCAGCACGGATATGCGTCTCGGAATCCACGTCAAAAGAAGAGGTTTACATGCATCCTCCTCCGGGATATACGAAAACAAAGTGTGTCTCCTTTGTAAGGCTCTCTATAGTCTCCAATAAGATCCTAGAGCTTGGTTTGCTAAATTTTCACAAGACTATCACCAAGTTGAATTTCTATTCTTGTGCCCATGAATCTTCTCTTTTTTACTAAAAAAACCGATAATAGCATCTTTGTATCGCTTCTTTATGTTGATACTTGATGAAATAATTATGATTGTGGACTACTCTGTTGGAATTCAAGAGTTCTAGAAATTCTTGTGAAGTTTAACTCAAACACCTGGTTTTCTTATGAAGTCGACAGTAGAATTGATGCGCAGTAGAATGATTAAAAATTTTAAAATACTCAGGAAAACAAAAGACGAAAAAACAAATAATATCAAGAAGAATAGACAATAAAAAAGAAAGAAAGAAAATAGACGAAAATAATGATAAATAAAGTTTGAGAAGAAATGTGAAAAATGAGATGCAATTAGGTTTTCTATATAGAATGATTAAAAGGAGAAGAGCATGATTTTAGGGTTAGAAAATTTGGGATTTGGAAGTTGGGATTTATTAGGTCCAAATACTTCTAATTTGCACCAAAGAAACACTATTTTGAAAACAATGGAACAAATAAGGGAATCACTATAAACTCAAGACAAGAGTACATTAAATATCACAATCGTTTCCATCAAATATCATCTTTGATATAGTCATCAAACAACTATTGAATGAAGTAAGGAAACGCTAAAATTCTAAAGATTGACAGCATTGTATATTCTATTATGCATCCATTTATTAGAAAGAAAAAAAAAATGGATGACATGTACAATCTGCTAAGAACTATTCTCAAGAATAACCATAAATACTTTGTATCTTTTCCCACCTACGTCTAGACCATAAATACTTGTTAGGAAATTAAAATATGGAGCTTTTCTTGCTTATCCCTATCTTTGATGTAGTTATATAATTGTAAATAAGTTTTTATTTTTATGACAAATACATAGAATGCAAAGTTTTAAATAGAAAAATTATATGTTATTCAAAAATATCTTTAGGGGGGAATCATATCAATTCAGTACACAATTTATAAGATTCATTATGTTATTCAGAAAAATATCACATTCATATCTCTTTATTCTCTTAGTCTTCCATAAAAAAAAAATGAAAAAGTCAGATACTCTTAAAATTGTGGAAAATCTACATAATAAATGTGTCAGAATCTCAAGTTGTAGTATATAAAAATTTCTTCACAAATCCCTCCAAGGTTCTCATATTCCCTTCCAAATGAGAAAGTTAGATGTGTTTGAATCTCAAAATTATGGTAGTCCATACTATATATCAAATGCTTCAGAAACATTGGAGAATGAGGATAATTCAGGTAGTCAACTGAAGAAAAACACCGACATGAATGCATGTGTCTCTTGCCAACATTATTCCAACTCCTCCTGTTGTTATCCAAAACTTTCAGCCTCAAATATTCTCTGCAAGTGTTCAACCGGAGAAGAAAAATCCCAACACAAGTACTATGATTGCACCTCCCGGTGTAAATCAAAACATGCAGCCTCAAATCTACAATGCAAGTGTTCAATCGGAGAAGAACAACAATTTTATGAGTATTATAACTCCCACTCATTGTGTTAATCAATTCATGGTAGATATCAGGCTGCATGTTTTTAAGATTGTGAGATTCTGTAAAGTTGTGTGGTTCTTTCTACTCGACATGGTGTTAAATATTTGGTGCCAGATATTTCTGAGACTTGCATAAATGAAGAGAAATTTTACAAGCTTGGAGCCTTGTGTGAATTGCCAACAAAGGTATATGAACATACAATTCTAAAATCTCTCAAGTTGTTTTGATGTACTTTTCTTAAAGATGAGTTGATCAGGTTGCATGCACTAAAAAAAGTTTCTTTTGGTGATGGTATTGAAAAATGATGCAATCAAAATGTCGTCATTCAATTGCAAGATGATTGAGAGTTTAAGCTTGAAAAAATGTTGGGAGAGGGATAAATTTGACTGTGGTGGAAGTGATGACTTGAGTTTGAAAAGGCTTGTTGTTAATAGTTGTAATTTTAGGGATGGTGTATTTGACTATTTGTGACCAATGCTCCTAATATAACTTATTTGAAAAATGCTAGCAACACACATTCTAACACACACTTTTCAACACACTCTCTTTGATTGGTTAAAACTCACATGGGACCCACCAAATTTATATGGGACCTACATGATTTGGTGGGACCCATGTGAGCTTTAACCAATCAAAGAGAGTGTGTTGGAGAGTGTGTGTTAGAATGAGTGTTGCTAGCATTCCTCATTTTAAAAATAATCATCAAGACAAGTTTGACAACAACTTAAATGCTACCATTTCTCTTTATAAACTATTAGAACCATATTAAAAAAAATAAATTTAAACATTGCTGAGGCTAATCCCCTGAACCAGATAGGATCGTAATGGGTGACCAAACTTGAGATTTAACCCCAAGACCCCATCCAAGTGGTCTTGGGTAAAAAAAAAGTATATTCGAATACAAAAGGTTTTAACCAACTGATTGGATTCAAGTGGCTAATGAGCTCACTGCCCACTGGGAAGAATCGTTTCGGAGAATCCGGATTCGATTTTTTGTGGAAACAATTCTTGACAAGTTTTAATTACCTCTGGTCAAACTCTGGATTACCAGGGGCCCCCTTCCGCCGTAAACCGGAGGGTTAACACAAAAAATTATAATAAGTATGTTTCATATATTATTATAAACTTCAAACGTATTCATCTTCACAAAATAAGCTAAAACAAATGATCAATCTAATAATAAAAGGTAATAACAAAGTTTAAGTAAGAAACCAGCGACTAACCTTTATTGATTCCAGATTTTCCTTTTATCTTGTCTTTGTTTTGTAGTAGTAATGTTTTACAATGGGTTTTGTTTCCTTTACCAACATCAATCCCTTCTTTCATTGTGACTATTTTTGAGTACTAAGATTTAAATGAAATTTCTATCTCTATCACACTTTTATTGTTTTGTATGTTGGGACAAAACAAAAGAATGTAGTTGTTGTATATAGGTGACAAAGTAAGGAATAACGGAATGGTGGGTCCACATGTTAAACATACCCAAATGGAAAAAAGTCTCACCTTTATCTTTTATTTTATTTTTAAATTAATTGTGGGTCCTAAGAAATTGTCCTTAAGAAGAGAATGAGATCGATGGTGAGTGATTGTTTGCTCACAGGCCCTTCAAGTTGTCTAAAATGTCCCTGTCTTACAACATTGGGTCCTAACTCCCTCTTGAGAATCTAAAGACCATAGTTAAGAAAGCAGCGAGTCAAATGGCTAGAAAAATCTAAAATGTTGGAGTTAATGGTGAGATTCATCATTATATGTATTGTCAGAAATATTTGCTTAAAATGGTAGATTGTTAGTATGTTTTTGATGACCCTTGTAATGAGCAAAAATTGATGCAAGTGTTTGTGGAACATGCATTGAGGAGTAGTAATAGTAATGGTTTGAAAAATATAAATGCTTCTTTTTTTTTCCCTTAAGATAGGTGCATTTGAGGAGGAACTAAAAAGGGTCTTGCCAAAAGATGTTGAATCTACAAGAATTGCTTTTGAAAAAGGGATTTTAGCAAGTCCTAACAAAATCAAGGAATGCAGGTCTTATTCATTGTATAAGTTTGTTAGAGAGGAATTGGGGACTGAATTTTTAACTGGTAAAAAAGTTAAATCACCAGGAGAAGATTTTGATTAAGTTTTTAATGCAATTACTATTGGAAAGATAATTGATCTAATGTTTGAATGCCTTAAGGATTGGGATGGTATACTCACCTTCCTGTAGAATTTCATTAGTATTTTTTTTCTTCTGTTAGTTTAGTGATTAGAGCTCGCACATTTTAAATGTGGAGAAGTTGAGTGTTCAAAGTTCGAACTCCGACTCCTACATATATTTTGCAATATCTCTACCAAATTAAACTCACGGAAACTTCATTAATACATAGGTATGCATAGTGGTTTCTTTTGTTAAGGAGAAAGGGAATGTGTTAATATCATGTATTTTAATTATGTATATGAAGAAATACAAACAAACAAAAAATGTGATAATTAGATTTTTTTTTTTTATTATAGAGAAGGTGTAGGCCCAGTCATAATTAAATTCAATTACTACGTTTCCTTGATCATTCACATTAAAACTTATATTGATATATTGGTTGGGCTAAATTATATTCGGGGTCCTTTAAGTTTGAGGTTTGTAACAGATTGGTCTTTTAAGTTATTTTATTCTCACTTAAGTCCTTTAAGTTTGTGGTTGGTAACAGATTGGTCCTTTAAGTTATTTTTGTCACACATAAGTCCTTTTAGTTTGTAAACGTTTTCGATTTAGTCCTTCTGCCACATCATATGTTTGGTTAACATAAGGATTAAATTGAAAACGTTTACAAACTTAAAGGACTTATGTATGACCAAAATAACTTAAAGGACCAATATGTTATAAACGACAAACTTAAAGGACTTATGTGGGAACAAAATAACGTAAAGAACCAATCTATTACAAACCTTAAACTTAAAAGACCCTAATGTAATTTACCCTATTGGTTGAAATGAAAACGATTCACTTAGTCAGAGAGGGTCTTCATTTTTTAATTTTTATAAACTCTTACTTATACTCTCACCTTTGTCCTTAATTTGAAAAAAAAAATTGTCTCTAAATATATAAATTACTAAATGCATTTATTATTTATTTCTTGAATATATCTTTAATTACTATTATTAACTTCTTTTGAAATATGAAAAGTCAACTTTAATACACATACAAACAAATGATAATTTATATTTGCACACAAAATAAACACATTAATTATTTTAACAATTTTTCTTAAAAAATGTAAAAAAGGCAAAGAGAACTTATATACAAGGACATGACGCGGTTGCTAACATATTTGTTGGGTCACAGGGGGAGCCTAGGGACCATCCACATTCAGGCAGAACAACCACACAAGCGAGAGAAACGATACACTCTTACTAAAAACCTTAAGACAATGAGTTTATAGATCATATGTGTTTCTATCCGATGTGGGATATATAATTCACACTTGTACACAACAATATTATCCCATTAGAGAAACAAGAATTGTTATTGGTTTCATATATAATGTGTATGGTTGCATAGCCTTAAAAAAATTTAACTTATCATATCAATATCATTATCATCCACTAGTGAACTGTGTTAGCGTTGCTTAAGTGCGATGAAGCACCGTGGAAACCACTTATGAAACAAATTTTGGATTCCGACAAAAGACTCACCTTTGCACGAGGGGTTAAATATAAAGAAACAAGATGAAAAGTATATTCTTTAAAAAAAAGGATAAAAAGTATATTGAATGTTGTCTCAATAATTTTTTCCGTTAGTAAAACTCTTTTCTTCCGTAGTATTCTCATAAGCTTAACTCAATTGATATAGATTTTGCATATTATATGCGGAGGTCGGGGTTCGAACCCCAAACATTTCACTTTTTCACAATTAATTTGTGTGAGCTTTAACCACTAGGCTACTTGATCAAAAAAAAAACTCTTTTATAGTTGTTTAAAATATCAAAATAAAAAATGTCAAAATAAGACGAAATGTATCTATGACACAAGTGAATATCTTATGCTTTTTTTTATAAAGTGCAAATTTACACATGTTAAAAAGTTTAAAATATTAACTTTGCATTGAAACTTTTTAATAAATAATTGTTATTTTTCAATAAAAACTTAGTACTTTTAACTGCTTTAACATTTTAACATGTGCAATATTATTATATTGCAAATGGTAGACAAACTCATATCTTATTAACATTTTTATTTACACTAACTTTTGACAAATAAACTCATGTGGTAACTAAGTATTTATTATTGCAGTAGTTATTTACTAAATATACTAATCTATTCAAATAAAAAAAAATTGGCAACATAGCTTCGCCCCTGCCTTATTATTTTATTTTATTTTTGTCAAGTAGCCTAGTGTAGCGGCTATAATTAACTTTTTAAAAGTGAATAAGCGGGGTGTCCAGAGTTCAAACATCGACCTCTGCATATAACAATACATTGACACTGTTAACTGAACTATGTTCATAGGGACTGCCTTATTTAATTTACTTGATATTAGATGTGTTTTAAACCTAGTTATACTCGCGGTGCGGTTCAAATTGATTGTGTGATAAAATTCAATTGATTCAAAAATTTAAATACTTATAGTGTGATAAAATCATTTGATTCAAAAATTTAATTATTCACGGTTTGATTTAGATGACTATCTTAAAAAAAGAGTGATTTGATCCAATTTTATGGGATATTCAAAATATAATTTTGAAAAAAAAAAAACTATTACAATTAATATTTTGAAGACACGATAAAATCATACGTTTGATGAAAAATATAACATATCATACTTATTCTAAAAACTTATTAAGTCAAGCAAATGTTTAACCCTGGTGATTTCCCTCCCAAGCATGTAACGTAGGTGTGTTAAACAAGCTATCGTACGTCATTAATGTTGTTTTCAAATTTTAAGAATTTCCCTTCCAAATATACATGTCATCACTTAAATGGCTTTTGTGTTGCCAACTACTTAACTTAATGCATCATGTTTAAACTTTCAATGCATACCTAATTAATGTAGCTGGCTTTCTCTATATATTGAGGCCACATGCATGCAAGTTTTCCATTAGTTATGACTTTTGTGTGTTGATGAGTTCTCACTACTTTGTCTACTTGCGCTTTTTCATTTATCTTGCTATATTTGAAGGTTATATTGTTGGGTAATTTAACCTTTGACAATTTTTATCTTTGAAAGAACTTTCGACAATTGGGTCGCCTCTAAACTTTTCCTGAAGTGAATGCTAATGAATTGATGGAAATTAAGCGTTTTTATTGTTTCATTACATTACTATTCATAATTCTTTCTTTGCATTTCATCGTGATGTTACGGGTTCCTCTATCTTCTTGACATATTTATTTCAATTTAAAATTGTTTTCTTTTTTATATTTGTTATGCAAAGGTCTGCCATTTATTGGTAGCTAAAGACGGAGGAATACATTTTATCTATCAGGATTCTTGAATAACTTTACCCACACAATGTCATATTTTCTCTGTTCAGATTGAATAAGTTTGTCCTGTCAAATAACTTTTTGGATTAATTAAATCATGATACTTTCAAATAACTTGGATTAGTTTTAAGCATAAATTATTCGATTAATTAAGCTTAAACCGTGATACTCAATCATTTATCTTCACTTTCTATAGTTTACTATCACAACCATTTCAAATATTTTCTTTATGCTTTATGACTAAATGAGTTGTTAACGATCATTACAACCTCATTTTATGATTAAGCATGTTAATATTATTACAGTTGTATTGTACTATTTATTAGGGTCGATAGTCTAGTTATATACTAATAATCAATAATTAGGAAAGATAATTATCGATTATGTTTGAAACATATAAAACATATGTCCCTAATTATAAGAACCCTTTGTTATTTTCAATTCCATTAATAATTTCTTTACATACATGCCCTTATTTATTACACATCTTTTTCTTCAATCAGCAATAAATAACATGTTGAAAATATAAATTAACTCTCTAAAGGATAAAATTGTAAAAACAATAGTGATTACAAACAACTTTAATAAAAATATCAACCGTGATTTTGACAAAAAAGTCTTATATATAGGGGCGGCTGTAGTAGCAAAAAAACTAGATTAAATTTAACTAATAAATTATTAAAATAATTTAATCAATTTTAAAAAACTTTTAAAAAGAGTATATTATGAGCCCATTTATTTATAAATAACTTTTAAAAAATAATCAATTTTGGAAATTTTCTCACATTTGTTACTTTTCTTTTAAAAAAGAATGTAACAAATCTAAAAATTACTTGAAAAGTTTGGCTAACGAAATGTCGTAAAAACATTTTCTAAATCTTTGCGCTCCACTACCGAAAGACTTGCATCATATGTTGAGAGAAAAGACTTATATTGCGCCACTTGTAAAATAGTTAAATCAAACCTTCAAATATACTTATGAATAAGCTTAAACTTTATAAAGCTTAGTATAATTTCACTTGGCTATTTTAATGATCCACAAGTGAGATAGATTTTGCAACATTCATAAATTTACTAGACCTCAATCCGTGCAACCCACGGATAATATTTGTAGATTTTTTTTTTAAAAATTGTGTACTATTATAGTTTTAAATATATTGGTGTGAATCTTTGATATTGGTTGCATTCTCAATTTACACGGTGTGTAAATGAAAGATTGTTTTTTCGTTTCGGAAAAATATAAATAGGCTCTTGAGTATTTCAAAGAGTCTTTTTTTATTTTTTTTTTATTTTTAGTAAGTTCATCATGTAAATGAAATTAGACAATATTAGTGATGTAGTTTAGTGGAACAGTGTTAGGGAAATATAATATGGTTTAGTAGGATAGTTAATTGTGCTATGGCTCTCTTTTCTTTATGGTATGTTCTCTTTTGTGCTATTCTCTGTTTTATAGAATTATTAATTTTGTTTTTGTACAAAAAAAATTATAACATGCCACTACTTATTTTTTAATGGAACGTGGGTATGAATTTTTTCAATTAATTCCTATTTTTTGTTTAATTAATTAATAAATAAGATGTGTAAAAAAATGGTTATAACATGCTGCTACTTTCCTAAAAAAAATGCCACTACTTATTTTTTAATGGAACGTTGATAGAATTATATTATTTTAATTTAATTTTTCTGTTTTATTGCAGTTTTTTTAATACTTCTTTTTTAATGGAACATGGGTATGATTTTTTTAATTAATTCATATCTTTTATTTAATTAATTAATAAAGAGGGATTAATTGAAGACCAAAGAAAAATGTAAAGACCAAAAGAAAAATGTGGAAGGGAGAAAAGTTATAACATGTCACTACTTCTTTCCTCTAAAGAAAATGCTACTATTTCTTTATTAAAAGGAAGGTGGGTAGTTTTTTTTAATTTAATTTGTATTTTCTATTTAATTAATAGAAGAGAGTTTTTCTTAAAATTCGTGTTATGAAATCTCTCAAAATTTGTGGACTAATAAGAAAAACTGCAAGATAGCAAACATCTTTGGCTAAACAAATACAAAGATGACAAATTAAGATCCGAATTGAAAATTAAATGAATAGAGTGTGAAAGAATAGACCCCTCTAACTATTTTGAAAATCCTTTGAACTAAATCCATGTTTTCCAACTCTTCACACAGTCTAAATGATCTCATGAGCTAACATTTCTATAATTTTGAAACGTTTATGCACACATAAATACATTTATACTTTATAAAATGATTACCTTGACTGAAAAAAAAAATTGAAGAGAATAACCTCATATAACACTTACATGATGGGATACACCTAGCTGCCATATGTTGCGATAAAAAATAAAAATGCCTTTAACTTGGTGTAAATTAAAACAACTTATAAATTGCCCTTATTTTGATTAGCTATTTCTGAGGTTTGTAAGAAAAACATGTGCAGATTGATCATATAAATTAGACTGAAGACTAACCATGTGAACAATTAATAGAAAAATTAATTAGTTTCATCCAAAAAAATACGTAGATAAACATTACTTTTGAGAGATATAAAAAAATTAACACATGCTTCATCCCAAAAAATAGAACAATTAACACAATGCTTCTAATTTTGAAAACTCAATCCTCCAGGTTAGGAATTACTAAGCTACTAAAAGAAGAAAAAATCAAAAGAAAGAAACTAAAAATTGAGGAGAAAAGAGTTGCAGAAGGTGAACAAAGACAACCAAGTGGAGAAGTTTGATGTTGGGATGAATGTTATGAAGAATATGATATAGTGGTGGCTATAGTATTTATATATTTATTTCAAATTTTAAAAAATTGATGGCTACACAATAGAAATCTAAGAAGGAGAGGAACTGTTACTTTGATATGATGTGGAAGCTACCTACGAACACAAAAAAGTTTAAAAGTTAATATAAGCTATGTGTTTGGGTAAAAAAATTCAATTATGCGGGAAAAAATAGTTGTTATAATGAAATGGATGAGGATGATTACATTGTGGTTGCAGTTGAGGAATTATTAACATATAAATCAAAGAGGAATAGCAAAACAGAAAAAGAAAATCAACTGAAATACATAAATTGAATCAACAATAACAATTTGTTTGCAATTGTTTACTGTTGAAGAAACATTAAAAAGAAGTTCAAAATTATCACTCATACCTATTTTGCTTGTGGTTGTTGATTGCTAGAAGATTTGGATTTATACCAATTTCAATAAGTGGCTAGTGGAAACGATTTCTATGGAAGTGGTTTAGTGGGATGTGTAGGATAGGTGCCTTTTTGTGTGGGGAAGTTATTCCTTAGTGGGAGTATATTACATGTAGAAGCTATGCATGCCTTAAAAGTGTTTTTTTTTTTCAAATTTAGTGAATTAAGAGTTTGTTTATTTTGTATTTTTTTTGTTGAGAGAGTGGGTTATGGTGTGATTTTTTTGCATTTTTTTTATTAACGTGGGGTTGAGGTTCATTTAATTTAATTAATTTAAAATGAAAAGTGTGGGTTTATTTTGATTTAAAGAATGGGGTTATTTTTATTTTCATTTTTTAATTTTTTAATTTTTATTTTTTTTGTCAAGTAGTCTAGTAGCTAGAGCTCACACATATTAAATGTGGAGAAGTAGGTTGTCCGGAATTCGAACCATGTCCCATGTATATATTATGCAATGTCCCTACCAACTGAGTTAAACTCACAGGACAATTAAATTAATTAATTAATTAATAGAACTAATCGGAGGTTTTGGAGAGAGTGGGGTTATTTTCATTTTCATTTTATAATTAAATTATGGAATTCAAATGAAGATTTTTTTGTATTTGTATTTTTTCTTATTAATGCGGGGTTGAGAGAGTGGGATATTTAATATATTTTCTATTTAATTAATGTGGTGGGATGGACAAAATAGTTGTTCTTTTATTTGTTTTTTAATTTAATTAAGTAAATTAATAACGTTTTGGAGGGAACTTTTGGAGGGAATTTTTGGAGGGAAATTGAGGGAGAAAGAACTTGTAAGATTATAATGATTAATAGGTGAATTCATTAGAAAGAGAGTTGTGGAGGGATATGTGGGTAGTGGTTTTTTTCATTGTTTAATTTAATTAATAGAATAATAGTTATTTCCCATTTTAATTATTAATTAATTAATAAGTGAATTAGTAGAAATAGAGTTGTGGAGGAAAACATGGGTAGTGAATATTTTCTTTTCATTTTTTATTTAATTAATTAAATGGGTTGAGGAGGGAAAGTTTGGAGGGAAATTTTTTGGAGGTAACTTGTAGGATTATAGTTATAATAGTTATAAATGATGATGATGATTTTTATCACTAGATCAATAAATCTCATTATTGGATCAAATGAGATATTAAGAAACTTATTGATCAAATGGTAAAAAACAAACTTGTACATGATTCAAGTTCCTTATGTGTTCGAGCAATTATACTTATTGACAAATGAGCAATTATCCTCATTGATCTGTCAAGACCAATAGACCATCCATTATAATTTGTACATCCAATTATCCTCGTTGATATGTGTCAATCACGTAACTTACTGTGAACCCAAATAACATTTAAATCTAATATAAAATAAATTTTTAAATACGATAACAAGATCAATGCAGAGCCAGTTCACGATTCACAGTGCTTCCTTCTGTCATTCATTAATTAATAATTTGTTGGATAAATATCGGAATATCAATGAGCTTAAAGATGAAGCAGCCCTTGATTACCTATATACATTTTACTATCAATAATTAAATGCAAACAGTTAGCACAGTAAAAATATATATATTCAAGACATTGCCCTGGTCACTCGTCATCTGATAAACATACTAAATTCTGAGATGCAGCTTGATGCAACGAATTAGCCACCACGCTACTGCTATTGGGCCCAAATCTGGATAAGTTAGCAGGAGCCACATCTGACAAACGCGAAATAATATTTGCGGGCGTTATAGTAGATTGACTGCTAACATTCCCAAGTAAACCAGTGACAGGTAAGTTAGGAGTGGCTAACCTGCCTGCACTGTCAGGCCGGCGTCCCATTTGTGGATCAGGCTGATAGCTTGGTGGTCTTTGCCAACGCGAGACATGAGCATATGAGGGAGAAGTTGCTCGAAGATTACTAGCTGCTGTCTGACTTGGAATCCCACGTTGAAGAGGATTGAAACTGGAGGGCGGAGCAGATATTGAGGGTCTAGAAGAATGGAGATGTGGAGCAGGGGCACGTATCTCACCACCTTGAATATCTCGGGCAATTGAAGACCTAGTAGTGTTTATGAGAGGTGGTCTTGCAGAGGCACTGGAGAAAGTTCCCAACATATTGTAACCAGGTGGTAGCATATGCTGTGAGTTAGGAGCAATGGAGGGACTTGGCAGACTGGTCGCAGGAGACTCACCGGAAGAAGAACCAGAAACCAAGAATGGGCGAGTAGCAGCTTGTTGTCTCGAAAGTTGATGCAACTGCTGTGGAAGTGAATCTGAAATCGAGATAGTGGTTAGAAAAATATGCGAAACAGAAATGTGTGCCTGCTGCTGAATAGAATTAGTAAACAAGACATGAATGCAAACACACTGCGTAAGAGCACATATTTAAGTACGTAAATTTGTCACCACAAAACTACTGAATCAGTATGTACATGACTAATTTTTCAAAAACTGCATATATATTTTAGTTTAAAAGTTGGCCTTCAAAAAAAGAGAGAGAAGCACGTTATTATCCTTGGCAAGAAGTCTTCTAAAAAGCTTTAAAAGTATCTACCAACTCAGGCTTATTCCCTAGTTTGAAACTTGATCAGTCAAGAAAAAAACACAGTTGGACAGGAAAAATAAATAAGCCACCAACCAAAACGAAACATGGTTGGAAACTTTCAAAGCTTTATTGTATTTGTTAGGTAGGCTGGAATAAGTATAGTATGGTAAGATGATGAACTAATATTTTCAATAAAATTCATAAGTATAAAGCATCTAATTAATACAAAAAAAGAAATATAGAAATGCGACAAAATCTATGATGAAATATGATTAAAAAAGTAAATATGGTTTTCAATCAAACAACCAATATCTGTGTCAATTAATGCATGGGATGTACAAAACTTCAAAAGATACATATGGTCTGTGCTATGAATATTTTGCATTTTAAATGGCATATGTTGGTATTGTTGGTAAAATTGTTAGTATTAAGCTGAGAATGGGGTCCATGCTATGAACAGTATTTATTAAAAATAAGCCAAGTTAAAAATGTAAAAGCAATATTAAAACTTAGATGTCTATGAAAAACAAACATACCATGCTGCACTCCTAATGCACCAGATACTTTAAGATCCAAACACTTAGACTTGAAAGCGTTTGCTAAGATCTTATTCACATAAACCGTATTAAGATTTGTATCCAGTGTCTTCTTTGTTTGTTGAAATTCAACTTCAATCTCCTGAAATTTAACATCATACTTTCTTCGGAGCTCTGCCAATTCCTTTTCAAAATCAGATTTCAACCGCAATTTCTGCTCCAACAAGAATAATATTTTAGTAATCAGAAAAGATAGAAACCTAGAATAAGTATCATCAGAGTACGATAATATAAGCAAACCAGAAACTAACCGTATCTTCATGGTTTTTCGAAGATTGCTCTATTACTTTTTGTATTCTTTCAAATTCAATGTTCAGCGGATCATAGGACAAATTTTGAAGCCTTCTGGAAGATGAATGGGGTGTAGATTGAATTGGATGATTATTCATCTCCAAAGGATTTGACAAATTTCTTCTGTAGCCAGACTGTGCTCTTACTCTACTGGCTGTACGTGAATCAAGATCAGAATTTGAGATAGGGTGCATAGGAACTTGATTTGAATGTAAACCAAGTGCCGAGTCTGAGTACGACAGCCCAACATCTTTGTTTGGAACCACAGAAGTTGGCTCAGAATGATGAGTGGGGAGACTATGTACGCTGTTCAGCTGATGTTCATCTTCAGTTGCTAAATGAACATTAGACAAACCCGACATAGCCAAGTTGGAAGATGGCTCTGCAGCAGCTAATTGATGCACCTGCTTTGAAGGCACTGTGATTTGATTGACTGGTACAACATCAGCTGAACTAGATGCCACTTGAACTAGTTCAGAAGAATTTTGCATTGCCCCATCTGAATTCTTGTCAGCAACAGACTTCACAGATGGCAATTCTTTCCCTTGTCCTAGTGGCTCCATGACATTAACTGGTCTAGGTACTGGAGCACTGGTCATAGTTCCATATACTCCTCCCTCCTGGTCATCTGTGGTACTATTATCTACCAGCATAGCATTTGTTGAAGGCTCCATATGACTATTTTCTGGCTCCATAACAGGAACATCTCCGTCAGGTATTTGTTGCTCCAAAGGTGGATTTGAAAGGGAAATTTTATCTTGACAGCTGGTTGAACAATCAGCTTGACAAGGCTTTGATAAAACATCATCTACAACCGGCACATCTATTGAAACTCTGTCGGATATTTGATCCATAGATGAAGGTGGGTTCAGTTGAGTTGCATTCTGCAGCTGACAATCAGTATAATTGTCGGTCGCAGGCATTTCAACTTGTACCTGTCTTTCTGAGATGCTTACAGAGTCCCGTTTATCAGTAGTTTCTTGCACTTCAACTGGAATTTTCCCTTCTACGCCTGATGAAACTCCATCTGAACATCGGTGCTCTATATGTGTGGAATTCTCAAAATCTGGCAAGCTCCTGGTACCTAAATTAGACCTCTCACAACCATCTCGAGACTCTTGGCCAAAATTTTCAGACCTATTAGTTTCATCTGTCATGCTTGTAGCACCATCAGAATTCTGCTCTCTCGAATGGGAATGTTTAGAGATAATGTTTTCCTGACTCACATATTGATTTTCAGTCATATTATGGTCCTCACTTCCAGAGATTGGTTGATCATTTGGAACCAAAATGTCCATTTCATTAGCCCTGTCATGCTTGACCAGAGAATTTTGTAGTTCAACTGTTTTACCAACTGAAGGGGAATTGGTTTCAGTAGTAACCATAGCCCCAGCCTCTATCATGGATTCAACCACATTATCACACATCTGCAAGTAATCAATCCCAGTCCCAGGTCCCTTTGAAGCAACTATGTTTAGTAATTCATTCTTTGCCCAAGACTTCACTTCTTCCACCCAAGATGCTTCCGAGACTTGATAGTTTCGTATATGTTTTGAGTGTTCGTCCTCAAGTTCCTTGAGACTTGTTTCATGCTGACATTTCAGTTCTTCAATCTTTTTTTTATGGTCAACATTCAAAATATTGAGTGTTTCTGTTCTCACCACCTCATTAGGAGAGCAGGATCGGGTCATAGCTAACTGTATTTTGTATGTTCTCTCCAATTCAGCCTTTTCATCCTCATTCACCACTCTCAACCTATGTTTTTCTTCCTGGTACATAAGACGTACCTTGTTCAGCATTTTTAAAAACTTTTTCTGAATTTTTTTAATGCTTTTGGACAAATCTTTCTTGAACAATTCAATCTCTTGTACTACTTCTGTACATGAAACGCCGTTCGATGATTTAGAAGCTTTTGGAGAAGAATTATCATTATAAGTGCCCGTACGATATACAAATATTTTCTTCAAACACTGCAGAAAAGAATAGCTGTAGTCCACCTCTGCTTGCTTACAGTCAAAATTCAAATGTTCTTTTGCAAGAGCAAGAATAGTCTTGTGGTCAACTTTGTGCTTTAGCAAAGAAGCAGCAGCCCTAATCTGAAATTTGAACAATACAAGGAGGGATAATCAGTCCTACTTATACATAATATGCTATTATGAAATATGTGCATTTACAGGAGGTAGGAAACGAATTCCTGCAGTACTTTCAAAGCCTATTTTACATAGAAAATATCATAATTGTGATAAGAAAATGGTGTGGCAGTTAGATTCTCTCCGTTTAAAAAGGAATAAGAGACATGAGAAAAAAAGCGGAAGTTCCATAATAATG
>Ga0315915_1002102_pt1 | contig 24862 bp, 14 predicted proteins | sample MpolbnodulesMG_FD_207738 | JGI IMG/M metagenome (GOLD analysis project Ga0315915, IMG submission 207738) | Medicago polymorpha root nodule microbial communities from Los Angeles, California, United States - branched nodules | ecosystem: Host-associated > Plants > Roots > Nodule | place: USA...
TACCCAGCCTTTGAAGCTTTAAGTCTTTCATCTCCTGATGAACTTCAGCTTCTGGTGATCTTGCTTCTGATGAGGTGCTTCTGACGAACTTGCTTCTGATGACGTCATCACTTCAGGAGCACTTATATTTCAGATGCACTTTTCTTCAGATGCTTCAAGCTTCCTTTTTGTTGATTCCTTTGCTCTCTTTTGTTCTTCCAGAACCTTATAAAGATATCAAATTTTTGTCTATGGTCATGTACATTTGAATAAATATTAGCATATCCAATTGACAATTTTTAACACCCTATTATCATCAAAACTCTAAGGGTAATGTTTGTTAAACACATTTTGTTCCAACAAGCTTACCTTAGACGGACTAATTAACTTGCAAATCCCTTCATTCAACCCCTCAAAATTGTTTTTTGCAAACCCCTACATTCTTAAAATACTAATCTTACATAAAAACATAGAAACATATAATGGAAATATAAGCTACATTCTTTAGTTGGATAGCATACCATCAAAAGCAAGTTGAGATGCACAAAACTCATCAATTTTCTTATCATCAGAATCAACCTCGGCCTCCACTTCTGATTCAACATTAACACTACTCTGATGCTTTCTCTTGTACCTAGCACGTCTGTTCTGAAACCAATTATATACATTGGTCTCAGAAATTTGTTCGTGCTTGGCTAAATCAACAACAATCTCCTTTATCTTTTCCTTGTTTGGAGACTCCGTCTCAGCTTCAAATATCCGCTCCATAGTTTGAAGTTGTACAGGTGTTGGTGCCCAACGGTGCCTTGAATTCGTATCTAATCCAATAAAAAGAAAGCGTAACTGAATTTAGGTATTCTATAACTGAATAAAACAATAATCTGGAGTATGACCTAATTAATTCAGTTATACTCTAAGTGAGATTATAACTGCAATTTGTTTTCGGAGAGTTTCGACTTGCTCATCAGTCATCACAATTACGTTCTGATTTAAACTATAAATCTGCAACTCCATCAAGTTCTCCATGCCTTTCTGTTTCTTTCTTTCTGTACAATCATCTCAATATTTCATCAAACAAATAAATAAATGAATAAACAGATAACATAATGATGAAGCAAAAAAACTAAAAGAAATAGGCAAATGGAAAGCAAGATGCGATGAATCATTCATCCATGGAAAGAAAAAAAATTCAAGAGAGTACGTAGTTGAATTGATCCACAGTTGATTCACCTCTTTCTTCAGAATTGAAATTCGAAATCAGAATCAATTTAGAAAAATTAAAGAAATAAAGTGATCGGTGGAGAGAAAAACCGTTGATGTTAGCAGTTGGAGCAACTGTAATTGTATTTTGTGTCGGGCCAAAACGACAAACTAGGGTTTGTCATATATATATTCCTTGAAAGTGGTATGGTTTTGTCTAACATTCACAAATAAAATGGTCACAAACATACATAAGTGTCTTTTTTACCATTTGATCAAACAAGTGATATCTAATTTGATTTAATGGTGAGATTTATTGATCAAATTGTAGAAACTAATTTATGCAACATTTGTCTCACTTGTGCATCAAGTTTTTATTTAATTATATTAGGTCCGTCTGATAGGACTAAAAACTGTTTTTAATGATATATAGTATGACATTGAGCTAAAAAAAAAAACCATAGTCTTCTCTATTTAAAGAAAAAAAATCATAGTCTAACATCGGCTTGACATAACCTAGATCGTAGGCTCATATAGATTGATCTGACTTATTCTCACAGATATTATTCCAATTTGTATTCATGATGTTAATAATGAAATGATTTGAATTTACACGCATGTCTTAAAAAATTACATAGGCTAAAATGTATTTTTTTTTATTCTTTATCTTTTTAATCAAGATTCATTTTGGTCATTTATTTTTGCAAAGTTATACAAATTCTTCCTTTTGTTAAGTAGGAGCGGAGTTGATAATTTAACAACAATATGTGGCGCCTTTGACATATGTCAAAATATTGATGATGCGACGGTAGTTCATTTTCAAAATTCCTAATTTGAGTTGGAATCATACTCTTGCCCCGCAACATATATCCATTAAATTTCTAGAAAAATGACAAATAATTCATTAAATCCCAAGTCAAATTCAAACATTCTTCATAAAAAATGTATTATTTGAACCCAGTTCAAGCTTTAATTCCATAGTTACATAGTACTATATTTTTCTAACCAGATTCAATACTCCATTTGTTGCACATTTCCACATGCAAAGAGGGCTTCGAGCATAATGAACTTGGTGTGAGTGATTATATAGGATTGAACAATCCTCTCCTTTGACTTTGAGCTATGTTTTGATGTGGAGTTAGGTTCAATTTTTATCGATCTGTATCACAGCCGGGTTCAACCCTCGGTGCCGTGAGTAAACACCACGGAGAATGTACTCTATAAAAAAGAGTGAATGATGAATCGTGGGGACACCGGATGTTAAGGGGGTAAATTTTTACCAATTTTCGTGTGCAAGGAGGGCTTCAAGAACCCAACTTAGAGTTCCACATAGGGCATAATGAACCCATTATAAGATAGGATTAAAAAATTGTCCTCTTTGAGCCATAGTTTTTGAGGTGGAGTTAAGTTCAATTTCTATCAATAATTGATTTCTATGAGCACGAAGGGCTTCATGAACCCAACTTGGAGTCTCACACATCGTAATGAACCTGGTGTGAGGTCTTGTATAAGATGTAGAAATTATACCCTTTGAGTCATGGTTTTGAGGTGGATTTGTGTTTAGTCTGTATCAATTGTTATCAAGGGCCAGGTTAGATTCTTGAGCGTGGACTGAATAATAAGAATCAACCAAAGATAAAATAATTAAATAACTGAAAAAAAACATAATTCAAAGGAGAACGTGAAAATTAAACCAAAAAGGATTTCAAAATAGGGAATAAATATAGGTAAAATTGAAAATATACATTGGATGAATTACGTTAGGTGTGTGCAAGATTGGGATTCACTAACAATGTATGGATTTGATTTGGGTTTCAATGAATCTATTTTCATTTTTCCATAAATTTAATGTATGTTCAGAGGAAAGAAGATGAAACTAACTCAAATTGGGGATTTTGGTGAAGAAGATAGTCCCATAAACAATGTTTTGACATGTTACCAAAGCTCCATGATAAGTAACAAACCAAAGAAATACATTATTTCTCTCACCCTTTTACGAGTAAGATGTATAGTATGTACTATGCAGCAATCACATTAAGCACAGATGATTTCTCCTCTCCCTCAATATTTCTCAAAACACGTGATTTGTCCGAATTACACATTCTGGACGTGCAAACTACACTTTTTTACATGTCCAAATTGTATAGTCTATAGAGAAATCACTAGTTTTTTAATAAATGTTTGGGTGAGAGGAGAAACTAACTAAATCACAAGGTTTGCAACAATCAATTGGTACAGTACGTCGCAATCATATTAATCACAATAATCAGTTTGAAGAAACAAACGGCATGGTTGGCTTGCTTGCTAAATGTGATTATTGGCTTTATGATTTGCAGAGAATTCTATTCCGGCAATGAAACTATACCCGATCATAAAGATAATATTAACAGAAGTAACCTAGTAGCTCTCAAAAAAAAAAACAGAGGTAACCTAGTAACATACATAGGGTACATACAGTACACAGTATTGAATATGTTATCTCTCTAAGAACTTGCTTAGAAAAGTTTTTTGCAAATGGATTTCATCTTCCTCATTCTCCTCAGATTTGAGAGCACAACGGATAACAGAATTGACTTGTTTCCTTAAACTGGCATTGTCTACAAAAATATTAGCCAACATTTTCCTTAATTCTTCATTAGTTGTCCCAGTATCATCTGTAGTTCTATATCCTTCCGCAGCATCCACAACATTTTCTACATCTTGTGCCAAGAGCTGTGCCTGATCCCATATATTTGCAGACATAAAAAACTGTGAGTAAAGGGGACACCATATAGAAGGTTAAGGGGCAGCAAGCAGTAAACATGGTACAACCCAGATGATAATTGCTACGCGAAATTTCAGAATCTTGTCATAGTAAAATTAGAGTGTGTCTCAGTGTCTGGCTTTTTAACGAAAAAACTCAAATTTGACAGGACTAACGAAACAGACAAATTATCATAGATTCATGCCGACAAAACAAAATTGAATCTAAGCCCTACATCAATTGTGTTACTCTGGAAAATCCGTCCTTTTGCATGGTTCTAGTGAAAACAGATGCCAATGAAAATAATAAATTGTTAAAGAATAGAGTGTAATATCCAAAATAGGAGTTTCAAAATACGTAGAATGGGGGCTGTTATAGATTGTAAAGGCAGCTTGTAAATTTGCGGACATTTAAAGTGCCCCAAGAAAGTAAAGATTAAAACTAATTCCGACGCCCACGAAAAATATTTTTCGTACAAAAAAGTTTCATACCTCTGCAAGTAAGAGACCAATCCGATTATCTGATGTTGCTAACAAATCCAAAGCATCAGATGGTGAAGTATCAACATTTAGTTTATCTTCCTCTTCAACAAGAAAATTTACACTGCACTCCTGAAGCCTCTTCTGAAGGATTGCACACTCATGCAACAACTTTGCATTAGCATCATGCGAAAGCTGTATTCTTTCCTTTTCCTTCTGAAGAGTTCTCTGAATAATTTACAGTGAAACAAAAACATGAAGTTAATTGGATTTTCAAATTTTTGGGACACCTAAAAACAGAAAATCAGAACCATTTTTTCCTCTAGTAGAAGGATCAAGAATAAGAAGAAATATCAATTTGTGTGAAAAAATACACGTAAATAAGATTATAGAAATAATTAGTCAGATGGAACCAGCCAAATTACTTTCCTAGTCTGATTTAGAGAAATGTCTAAAATTATTAGTTCATAGTTGTAACATATAAGAACCAGAAAGCACCATACCTCCACATCTACTTTTTCCTCCATCAATTCGCTGAGCTGCTGCTTTAGTTCTAACTGAGAGCTTCTAAGGGATTTCACTTCCTTTACTAGCAACTTCATATCTGTCTTTGATTTCATCTCAAACTCATCATGATGTTTCTGCAAGTGCTTAAGTTGTTCTCTAGCCACATCTAGCTCTTGCTGCAACATTTGCTTCTCCTGAATAACGGATGCTTTTGTTGACTCCGCTAGCAACCTTTCATCCTAAATCATTATAATTTTTCACTATAGGCCACCAAAATGTGAAAAGAGATGTTAATTGAACTTATTAAGCACAAACAGACCTCTTCAAACTTCAATTTCATTTCTGTCTCGAGGCACTTCCTCCGAAGTTCCTCCATATCCCACTGCATTTGTGTAAACCTTTCCTTTTCGGTTAAAACAGCCTGCTGCATGTTTTCTCTGCAGTTCAGTTGAGTTGTTTCAAGTTCAACTTCCAAATCTTTGACCTACAAGTAAAACATAATATTTGAACATGTAAACATATAAATTCCAATAAGATTTCATTACTTCTTTTACTTTTCCATCATTGAGATTAAACTTGTTTTGACATAATGAACATATCTGAGAACAGTTACTAGTAACATCTATAAAAAAATTAGAAGCGAATAACTATACTTTTATTAACGAGCACCCTCCTCTCTTGCAAAATTAGATACAATCAATTATTGGAAGGTGAAAGATCTACACAGAAACTCAATTCAGTGATGAAAATGATAAGTTTCAGCATGCAGGAGGACTTGATGGTAATTATCTAGTAACAATTGCAGAAAAACAATTTAATGAGTAACCATTTCATATTCATAATGCGGGGCATCCTTGAACACATTCATCAGTTACCTTTTCCTCCTTGAACTTGAACATATGACAATATTTTGGTTTGTACAATCTCATTTCTTTTACTAAATGCATATATTTACCTATAATACATATTTAGCCCTTAAAATGAAAATATTTTGAACAATACAGATTCAGTTCTTTATCTTTCAGAGCTAAATTTTTTCATTTTCTCAAATGCAGAGAAAAAAGGATAAGAAGCCTTAATGTATAGCTGAATCCCGCATGTGATACTGTGAACTTCTTGTATGGAAAAAGAGCTAACAACAAACCATTTTGAAACACCTAATATACCTACGGACAATATTTTAAATATCTCATTCTCTATATTCATATAAAAAAAAATTCAGCCGATCTACTCATAACATGCATAATTCTCCAAAAGCCTGAGCTAGTTCTGTAAACAACAAACTTATTCAATGAACTTCAAATATAAGAACAGCAGAGCAACCTAAGAACTTCACAAGTTCTCACTATTCATTTGTTTACCACTAATTGAACACTGACTTAGAAATTTGATCCAAAATGAACCAACACCATGAATGATATTGTGACCACTAAATGGCAGTTTCGTGATTTTATGTACAGCCCTGCCACAAATGAGTACCCGTATGATACATCATACAGACTGCAGGGTATTAACAATTATTAAATTTGGCTTCCTGACGGTAATTTATTGAATGAACATCGGGTACATAATTAAATCTATGGCATTAATTTGATGTATAAAGAACTGAAAAATCATATTTTGCCAAGGAAAAACACCATGCAGCTTATGCAGATTTAACTTTAACTACATTTACTGAAACCAATCAAAGTTAGAGGCAAATGAAAATTAACAACTACTGGCCATTTAAAAAAAAAACAGAGAGAGAGAGAGAGAGAGAAAGGAAAATGAAAACTTGTATTTCAGAATTTAGAAATAACGAAAAATCTTAAACTCATATTTGATACCTTTGTCACAAGATATTGTCTTGCAGCCATTTCTTGATTCAATCTTGCTACAAGATCTTCAACATCCGTTTTTGCCGTGGCTAGTCTCTGCTTCTGGGTATTAATAATTCTATTCAACTTGTGTCGCTCATCCAATGGAAGAGTCAATAACAAATCTGAGTTTCCAGAGGATACACGGCTCCCAGGAAGGTCATGCGAAACATCCTGAAGCAGTGTTGACACAGCTGAACTCGATGTTAAGTCACTTCCAATGCTTTCTGTTGACGGTCTTTTGACATGAGCATTAGCTGGTGTGAAGTCAGCTCCATCTAGGCGAAGAGCTATAGCATCACCAGAATTCTCGGCAACCTTGTCTGTACTATTATCCTCATTAATAAAGTCTTGGCTGGATGCAGCATGATCAACACTTGTTTCAGTTGGATTATTTAAGTCATGCGACGATGTTAAATTGTCCCCAATATGATCAGAACTTTCAAATTTTTCATGCCTCGGTGTTCCCAGCTCAGAAACCTCAGAAGGGGTATCATCACCAGAAACAGATGCAGCAGATGAACCACGAGCTTTAACAAAACCATGTGAACCATCTTGGATCCTATGTGATGGTGTAGTACCACCAGAAGTCTGTTCATCTGAAATAGGCTGATTCGCATCGTGAAATGCTGAAAATAACAGAAACAGAAAGACATTAAATGTATGTCAAATATCACAAAGGACTGTTGTTAAATGATAAAACGTTATGTTGTTCATGAAGAAAACATACATGCTCTAGCAGCAGCTTCTAACTCAAGAAATATTGCTGCTGGTGCACTTCTCGATACAGAAATATCGGATAACAATTTTTTCATCCAATCCTCTAATAAACGCCGTCGCTGAAAAAATACCAATTTGTCAGTTTCATGTTTCTCATTAGTCCTTTGAAAAAATGAAAAGAAAAAAAGAAGCTACTGACAAAGCTAAACAAATAAGCACAAAACAATCATTACAAGAAGCAAAAGATGAAGAGAGGTTATGTACCTCTTCCAAAAGAGCTTCACTTTTAATTCTCAATATCTTTTTCGGTGGTGGCGAAGGCAGGTATTTCATGGGAAATTCCTTTTTCAGCTGAAAAAAAATACAAAAACAAGGTGAATAAACTCCTAAATAAATATTAAAAAACTTGTAACATATTAAAAAAATATTTAAAAAAAAATGACTATCTAATAATAACAGTTTAACATTGTATCAAATAAGCCATGTTTGGATAAACAACTAAACTTGTAACATATAGCATAAGCCCTTATCAACATAAGTGCGTATAAGCTATTTCTATAACAAAATATAAAATAAAGTTAATTTTTTTTCTATATAAGCTGTTTTGATAAGTTATCTTGTAGAGGTTATAGAAATAAGTTGAAACCAGCTTATGGACATGTCATAAGTTGTTTTCATAAGTTCTCCCAAACAGTCTCACAAGTAATTATGACCCTGTTTGGATCAGCTTATTTTCAGCTTATAGGACAAACGCTTGTCATGATTATTGCTTATATATAAGCTTACAAAATTGTATCTTTATAAGCTGTTTATTCATAAGCTACCTTGACAATCTTATGAATAATACATAAAAGTTTATTTATTTTCATTTAGAGTTAAATTGTGTGTGAATATACTAGGTACTTTGTATGTTATAGAAGTTATGAAAATAAGGTGAAAAAACATATGAATTATGTTTTTTGTATAAAATGTCCTAAACAAAGCTTATGTCAGTAAAGTCGATCCAAATAGGACGGACATAGTATGTAGAAATTAACTCACTTGAGAAAACAAATCAAGAAAATCGCTGAATCTACGCAATATAATTCGGGTAGTGGTAATAGCTTGAGGAGATCGAACACCAACTTGAACCCTGTAAAACTATAACAATAATAAGAAATTAATAATGATAAATAAAATAAAAAAAGAAGAGGAATTGAAGAGAAAAAGTTAGTTAGTTTAGTACCACAACGGGATCAGAGGATTGAGGAACAAGAAGCCAAGAAGGAATGGTGGAAGAGAAAGACCAAGAGGAAGAAGAAGAAGTGTGGGGCCAGAGAGTAGTGGGACCGTTCCAATTAGGAGGTGGTGGACTCCAATCCATACCGAAAGGAAGAGGTGAAGGTGTTTCAGAAACGGCGTCGTTTCCGAGTGGATTGAGGTAGTTATTATAATCATCTTCTTCTTGTTCAGGATATGGGTAAGTAGTGTAGCTGATATCGTTCATCAAAGGTGATAAATCATATGCGTATGGATGCATTTTCGAACACTCTTCCGTTCCGCCAACACTCACTCTTTTCCACCTTTTCTTTCTTCACTTCTTTTCACAAATGGTGTTAGTTGGAATTTTATTAACCAAAATATTATTCATCTTTCTTTTTTTTTATAATTTCAATAATAATATCAAGTCAAATATTAAATAAATCAAATCACAATATATTAATAAGTACTACTTTAATTTATTATGAAAAAATATATATTTTATTTAAACAATAAATAAAATAAAAGCGGTTACAGGGGTAACATAAGAGAAAACAAAACGTGGTCTGGTAAGTTTGACGGGGGAGAAGAGTGAACCATGAGCTCAAAGGTAGAATAAGCATCAAACTTAACTAGAAAGTTAGCACACCTTTTTTCTTCTCAAAGGATGTGGGCAATGGGGCAATCCACTCAAAATTGAGAAGACTTTTTATGTTTTGAATTAGAGTAGCATATTTATGAATGACATGAAGCTCACCAACAAGGATGTCAGATATGTCTGCAATGTAACTTGAAAAATCTGAGATCCAAGACCCATAAGGTTCGCAAAGAAGGCCTCTAAATCCAGTTATGGTGGGGTTGCCTAAACATCTACCATCAACAATAATAATGGTGTCACTATGGTTAGAAGAATTTGATTGAACCCAAATATCCTCAATAATAGCGGTCGAAGCAGTAGAAAGTAGAAAAGCAAGAATTGAAAGTGGATGATAGATTGCGAGCTTTCATGGCAAGTAGGTAAACGAAGATTGTAATAATGCACATTTATGGTTTCTCCAAGACCACCACATCCCAATGGCGAATAAGTTGGCATTATTGAAAGTGAGTTCATGCTTGAGCCAAATGAGAGCATCTGAATTGGAGGAAAACTCAACAGAGGTGAATCGCAAAGTGCACCAGATATGAGTTTAGGTCGTGCAATCACTAATAAAGTGGAGGAAGGATTCCACATACTAGAGAAACTTGGACAAAGGTCAGAGGTGGAAACTCACTCATTTTTTCTCGGGAAGAGGCAAAGTAGGGACATAGTTGCTGTAAGCCAGCCACATAAGAAACTTGATTTTTCCTGGAGACATCAAATCCAACACCAAATCCACTCACTTTTTTAGATGGAGTATGACAACAAGTGATAGCTAAAAATTTGTTCAATACAATGTAAGGTGTATGCTGTTAAAATACTACTTCGTAAAAATTAGTGGGTATATTTTAACATTATATTTATACTATATATAAAGAGAATACATCAGTTTTTTTTTTGTTACAAGAGAATACATCAGTTTAGGCTAACTTTTTACTTACATATTTTACCATTTATTTAAACTATTTTATTTACTATTTTATCCTTAATCATATTATTTAAAATATTAATTAAAAAAATTAAACCCCATTAAAATATGACTACTCCACTACATTAGGAACTCTATTATATATATCAACATATAAAGGAATGCATGATTTTTTTGGTGGACTTTTCATTATTTCAGTTATACCCTTAAACAAATTTGTCTTTAAGAATGCTATATTGTTGGTGTTTTTTAAAAAGATAATTTTTTTATATTTGTTATATTGTTTGTAAAAGATAAACATAACTAACTTGTTACTATTTAAAAGTAACAAATAAAAAAATTGGATACTCTTAAGCCGTTTTTTTAGATAAGCAAAGTGTCGAGATTCGAACTTTAATCATGACGTTCGACTAAACTATTTAAACTTTTTTTATTAGTTGAGTTAGGATTTGTGAACTCGAGTCGATTTATTAAAAAAAATATCAAATAATATTAGATTTGACAATTGATTCGATACAAATATTTGAAGGACTATGTTTTTTGGTTTAGGGAAATATTTGTGGGGAAAATAAACAAACATTTGAAGGAGGATTTAGTATAAAATACAAGAACTAGGTTAAAAAACAACATTAGAGAAAACACATAAATCTTGGAACCCTTCTTAACTGGTTTGTTTCTGGGTTTTTGCTTCAGCCGCAAGAAGTGACTATTAACACCACTCACAAACATTCATACCCTTTCAAATGCAACAGCCTGAATCATCATCTTCTTCCCTTGTTCCTCTTCCAACGACGCAACAACCAAAGGTTCGTTCTTTTTCTCTTCTTTTTTCGTTACTCACACATCTTTGTTTCTCTCTGTTTTTGTTTCGTCAATGCAATGCTGCTTTTACCTGTTGATTCATATGTGTCATGAATGAATGAATGGTTGAATTAGGTTAGGTTTTGTTACTATTCCATTTTTATTTGTATAAAAAATTAAATTCCATAACATGATATTATTGAGAGAGTTCTTAACATGATTCCAACCCTAAAAAATAATTTAAAGTTTGATTTTTTATTAAAGGGTCCCTATGAATTAGGACACGTCCATACCGATAATAATTTAAGATAAAAACTAGTTTCAATGTAAGTAATCACATGACACTTCGGACACGTGGACACGTCTTCGAGGGAAACCCGAATAAAAAGATCATATCTTTTGTTGCTGACTCAAAGATTAAGCTTGTAGGGTATTCTTGGGGGTGACACACCTTCGATCAGAAGTGTTAGTGGTGAAACCCGTATTTAAAAATCGTATCTTTTTTTTCTTCTTTCTGATGTACTAAATAAGGCTAGTTTAGATTAGTTTCTAATTCATGGGAGTTTTTCAATTAAATTAAGTTTATGATTCTTCACTTGCGTGTTTGTTTATAGAAAAGTCCAATGACCAAGCTTCAGAAAAATGAAAAAATTGAATGCAGATTATATTTTTAATAAAAAAGCAGAGCTAGTATGCAAAGTCATGACTGTGACAACCTAGATTTGCAGATTAAATGAGAGAAGTGATTGTTTAAACAACTCATAGTATTGTGTTACGGTTATTTAAATATTTGTTTTTCTGTTAATGTTTGTCAATAAGTTTATTCAAATTAACTCGAAGTAATCAGGGTTCAAGTTCAACTGTTTTTTAAACTATGTTAGTCTACTTTTGAAAGAAAAAATTATGTTAGTCTATTGTTTCACTCTGTTTGTCTTTTTATGTTCATATAGGACTACACCTGTTTTAATGCCATGGAGTTGCCTAATTCTGAAATACAACCCCATAAGCATGTGAAAAGGAAATCTTCTGTATGGGAACACTTCACTGTGGAGAACACTGATGAACCAGGATGTGTCAGGGCCCGCTGTAAAGGTTGCCAAAAATTGTTTGCTTATATAAGTGGTTCTAAACAATCTGGCACTAGCCATCTCCGTAGGCACGTTTTAATATGTTCGAAAAATCCACAGGCCAGGCATTCCAAAACTGGTGTTGATCCACATAAGAAGCGAGCTAGAGCAAAATCTTCCAAAACTGGTGTTGATCAACATAAGAGGCAAGATAGAGTAAAACCTTACTTTACTTCTGTGTCATTTTCTCAGGACCATTGCAATGATAAAATTGCCAAAATGATTATTTTACACGATTATCCACTTCATATTGTGGAACACAAAGGTTTCAATGATTTTGCGCGGGCACTTCAACCGCAGTTCAATCCACTGAGCTTAAACACTGTCCAAGGGGATTGTGTTGCCATTTACCTCAGAGAGAAGCAAGACCTTTTGAATCTTGTTGACAGGATTCCTGGACGAGTCAACCTTACCTTGGACTTGTGGACTTCAAATCAGACAACGGGCTATGTTTTTCTTCGTGGGCACTTCATCGATGGTGATTGGAACTTCCATCATCCAATTCTTAATGTTTTTGAAGTACCATTTCCTGATTTGGATGGTTCCTTGAATCAAACTATAGTGACATGCCTAAAGAGTTGGCATTTAAAGGGTCGCCTGTTTTCCGTTCTATTTGATAAACTCTTTTCCAATGAGACTTTGATGGGAAATGTGAGGGATCTCCTCTCTCTTAAGAACCCTGTGATCCTCAATGGTCAATTATTAAGACAGAGTTGTTATGCTCGAGTGCTCAGTTGTCTTGCATTAGATACTCTTTGGGCAATGCAAGAAACTATTTCTAAAGTCCGAAAAAGTGTGCAATATGTGAAATCATCAAAATCGGTTGAAGAGAGGTTTTTGGAGCTTAAGCAAGTACTTCAAGTTCCTAGTAAGATGGATCTGTTGATCGATGACAGCAATAAATGGGACACAGTCTACAGTATGCTTGTTGCTGCCTGTGAACTCAAGGAAGTTTTTACCTGTTTTGATGCCTATGATTCCTATTACACGATGTCCCTTACCATGGATGATTGGAAGCAGGTTGAAGATCTCTGTGCATGTTTGAAGTTTTTGTATGATGCTGCTAAATTTATAACCATCCAACCGTACACAACTGCAAACTTGTTTTTCCTCGAAGTGTCCAAACTTAAGTTGCAGTTGACTGAGGCGAGCCAGGATCCTTTCTGTTGTAGTTTAATTACCTCCTTGCAAGAGAAGTTTGATCAGTATTGGAGAGAAAGCTGCTTTATCTTAGCAATTGCTGTAGCCATGGATCCAAGATATAAAATGAACCTCGTGGAATCTACTTTTGCTAAGATATTTGGTGAGAATGCTGAGCAATGGATAAGAGCTGTTGAGGATGGTCTTCAGGAACTGTTCCTCGAATATAGTATCATGCAAGTGCTTCCTTTTACCGAAACAAATTTTGATATAGGGTGTGAGACTATGATGAAGACTGAGGCATTTCAAGAAGTATCACTTGATGAGTCCTTTTTTCCTCCTGAAGATGGTATTTCTGATATTCAATTCTATATATCTGACTTCACTACTAACCAACAATATAAGTCAGAATTGAATGTGTATCTGGAAGAGCCTCTAGAGTCAAGTGCACAAGAATTTGATATTCTGAGCTGGTGGAGAATTAATGGATCGAAGTACCCGACTTTGTCCAGAATGGCATCTGATATTCTGTCTATGCCGATATCCACTCTCTCTGCAGATTCTATTTTTGACTCAGAAATTAGGAAAATGGATGACTACCGGTGTTCGTTAGACTCTGTAACTCTTGAGGCCCTTATTTGTACTAAGGATTGGTTCCATTGTGGATCAACACCTATTGATGTTTCACGTGCACTTGTGAAAATGGAGTATTAGATGATACAGTTTTTCTCATTTTCGGGTCTATAGCTTTTAGGTATTGAAATTTTGAAACTTATGATTAAGGTAAACTAATTTTGTGATCAACTAATATTTTTTACTGTTTATAATATACTCTGGTGGTTCTATTTTCATTATTTTGGCTAAAGCCCTTTTGTACTCCACATTAATGTTATACAAAATATTGCTCTTTTGGATCTTATCTTTTAGTGTTTGAGGTTATACCACATAGTTTAGGAAATATTGTATTTTGACTTGGGTTAAAATACCTGATCCAGTCTTTACTTTTTGTATGGTCAGTATAAATAGTTTACAGTAACCTGGAGTATCTCTTTCTGGTCACTGATGTATCTCCCAAATGTTTCTTCCTCTGGTAGGTGGAAACACTTCAACTTGCATCAGTATAAGTTGGAGAACAGTTCAAAGAATGTAGCAACATAGGTGTCCATTTTCAATTTTCTTTTTCCAAATGTAAGAGTCTTTAAGATTGTATATACAGTTCTAACTTTTTAATCATGTTGAGTTGGCTACGTTGACTCATTATCATTATATTCGTTAACTCTCATACTAATCATCAAACCAATTTTATGAGCCTGTTTGTTACGGATTATTTTGTAGAAAGATTAAATAAAAAAAATCTTTTTTAAACAAAATAAATCACCATTAGAAGTTTTTTTTAACAAACGCTACTAGATGTTTTCATCCATTTGTTAACACATTTAATTTTTAAAAAATGAGAACATGAAAATAGTCCAATTCTATCAAATTCTAACCAGACTCACTTCTAGAGTCAATCAAAATAATAAGCTAATTGTCTGTTTGGAACCGCGTTTAGGATGTTCTGATGGCACGATTGGAACAGACCTACTAACGGGAGCTTCAATGTAAACATATTTTTAATTTGTTGGGAACGCCCAAGCAAGCATACACTAAACCAATGAGAATATCGCATAGACCAAAAATATTTTTTAACCCTGAAAATTATCCTGTTCAAAAGATGTTAACATTAGCATTTCGTTGCAAAAAACTGAAGGCATCCAACCTTTGTCTTGTTAGCATGTGGAAACTAAATTATCATACAATAGTCGTAACTTGTTGAAGCAAAACCGACCAACAGATCATAAAACCAAAACGTTATCATGCGAATCTATGCTGCAGGAACATGATAAACCATCCTTATGTTGTTCTAGAGCAGAGTAGGAACACAGCCATGGCCAAAAAACAATTCTAAGCCCAAAAGTTGCTACTTAGCTTTACTCCTAGTACTTCTACTACTTTGATTGCCTTGAACACTTTTCTTTGATTGCTTCTCTCCCTTAGCTTGTTTCCTATTAGTCCCCGAGCCTGGTTTCTTCTTTTCAACTTGATCGCTATCATTATCATTATCAGTACCAGCATCACCATCATTGTCATCGTCACTTTCCTCGGTCTTTTTTCTTTTTGAAGGTTTCTTAGCTTTAGCTCCTGCCTTCGTCCCCTTCTTTGATTTGAAACTTTCCAAATTCTCGTCAGCGCCGTCATTGTTATCATCATCTACACTTGTTTTCTTTGAGGCTTTCCCTCTGGGCTTGCCAGTTTCTTTTAACACTTGTGATCCACTTAGCTTTTGCAACTCTGGCACGTAAGCAGTTGTCTAAGAGCAATAACAATTGCAGATTAGAAATAAATAAAAGATGATGGCAAAAAACAATAAGAGCAATGTTCAGAATGGCATACCCTGCCACCTGCAGTGATGAACTCAATCGTTTTCCCTGCAATCACATGAAAATTATAAATGTTTGGAGTGGGCACTGAAAACATATTTTCATTTGTTATTATTGGACGAAAAAAGCAGAGTGTGTTTCATATAATATGTAGGCATAGCAAAAAAACAGAGTACGTGAAAAAGAGCCAAGAATTATATTATAGATATATATCTTAGTTTTATATATTGATCCTATAACACATCTGGTACAGATAAGAAATGAGAACATCAGCCACTTTCGAAAACCCTTTTGAAAGCATTGTGAAGATTGGCATACTTTCTTCTTAGAAATACGCATAAAAAATAGTAACAGAGCTTGACTCAACAGGAGAAACCCGTGAGTTTCAAACTGGAATACTCAATTATTATTAATTATTTCATTTAATACCTTCAAAACAATCAAGGTATAATATATTACTGCAACGTCACACTCTCCACAAATATTAAAACTTCGTTAGTAACGTAATCATTCCCCAATAATATGAAGGCACTCTGGATGCTTCAATTTTAACATGAATGCAATAATAGTAAATCACACCAATCAACAATACAAGTTTAGGGAATTGAATAACTTGTAATATTTATTTTTTACTGTAAAAAAAAAATAAATAAGAATACAAGTCATACAATTTACTACAATTTTAGGGAAATTGCACATGAAATTAAAATATAAGCAGCTCAATACCATAGTAAAAGGGTACGATTCATGTTGCACAAAAAAATATATTAGTTTTTTATTTTTTACTCAAAGTAGGGAAGCAAACCATCAACAAAAGCTTTGCCGGGCTTCTTTTCACGGGAATGAAATATCCAATTAGTGGGATATTGACTACTATCTGCCCCAACTTCAACTGCTTTTTCGACAACCTGTAAAATAAATTTATTTGTCGATTAATAAACAGTAGAAAAGTATTCCTCACCACTTATTTTTCCAGGCTTTTTCCCCCATCGAAAATGAAATAACCACTCAAGGGGAAAACGGCTACAGTCAGCATCAACTTCAACCGCAAATTGAATAACCTACAGGTTTTAGCCTCGATACTTTTTATGGAGTCTAGACGTTCCAGAACAATAAGCAATTTAAAGGGAACCAGCATCCCTACCTCTTTAATGCACTTATATAAAGTTGAGCAGCTTTCTCCTGATAGGCTAGAAGCTATCTGCCGGGGATGAATCCTTGCCTGGAAACAAAGGAAATACAATAAGTTACAAGGCATGGGGTAAATTATCTAATTTGATCTTCTCCAAGGCTAGAATAGTAGTTTATTAGCCGCTGAATACAAAAAAGAAGGCCGGAACAGATACTAAATCCAGTGAAATGCTATTTCCAAAAATTTGAAGCACCTGCCTCCTAAATTCCTAATAATAAATAATTAATAAATACAGATGCAAAAACAACCACCAGCTCTAAAACCTTTCTCATTAAGTAGCATTGGCCTCATGAATCAAACAATGTCATAATGTTTCATCATGAATCTTGTCCGGTGACAGACCATTTGATTCCAAATTGTTCCTAATTGTTTGACCAATTGAATTATAAAATTCTAGTAAACAATAATAGTTGCTAACAGCTTATAGAATCATCTAGACCAATTTCAATTCTGTATAATGTTTCATCATGAATCTTGTCCGGTGACAGACCATTTGATTCCAAATTGTTCCTAATTGTTTGACCAATTGAATTATAAAATTCTAGTAAACAATAATAGTTGCTAACAGCTTATAGAATCATCTAGACCAATTTCAATTCTGTATAAGGGTAGATGATTTCAGTACCCAAATAATAAGTTAAGAACACAACTCTGAATTCAATATTCATTTTATATTCTTACAGAGCACAATTGTTCCTCAAGGTGACAGCCTAACGATCAAATCTCTTTATGAAGAAATGTGAACTATTTGGACAGTGGTTTCCCCTTTTTATTATATGTATACCCACACACGAACACAATAAATCTTCATATATAAGACTAAAAGCAACTAATAAGCATCATACGTTCCAATATATTTCTTATAAACAAAAATTATGCTTTATTCATTTATTTCCCATTCCAACTAGATTTCAGACCATTCTCAATCTTGATAACATGAACAAGTATCTATCTGTTCAATCGGCATAAGGTCAAGGATATAAATGAAACCTAGGGAGGTCTAGATAAAACGATCATCTTGCTGATGCAATATTAATACAACCAAGTATATGATATTAGTCTATTAAAACTCAATTAAGTTCATTGATTTTTCTTGAATTCATATGTGATCACTGCCTATTAACCATTATATCACACCATACATTTAAATTGCTAAAAAGACCAAGTTTAGATGAGAATTAAAATTTAATAAGTTATATATAACTATAAACTCAAAAATCTTCAATAGTTAAGAAAATACATGGAAAATATCAAAGATTCAAAATCATTGAGGAGATGAAATATCCACTTACTTGGTACAGCACTTCATCTGCAACCCAATTTCCAATGCCTGAAATATAGCTCTGCAGAGGGTGGAAATTTTATATCTTTAATAAATGTTAAAGTCAACAGGAATATAAAGTTAGAATATCAGATTCTTATGCATTGTAAAAGCGCAACAAGAGAAAGATGTAAAAGACACAGAAATCAGAAATGTAAAGGGCTTTGCTTTAAGAAAAACTACACTTACGTTAGCGTATCAATATAAAAACAGAGAAAAAGAATGCATATGTATAGTAAGATAGTAATTATATCCTGATCATAAATAAACAAAATTAAAATTTAAAAGACAAAGAAAATAAAATATTTGGGAAGTGATAAAAGTAAGCAGTTAATACTTGATCTAGTAATAAAGCCTTGATTTCAGTTTTCTTCTTGTGCAAACGCTCAGTAAACTCGTCAAGTGTCATGGGATCAAAAAGTGCATCAGGTCCAAGCTCAGATATGGGAGGCACTGATGTTGGCTATATGAAGAAAAAATACAGTTAATATCAAACTCTTATTAATATGGATGACAATTTGCAAGTAGGGTCACAATACATCTTTGAGCAGGCGAACTCTAGCAAATCGCCTTTTGTCGGTGAAAGACAGCTCCAAACCATCGCCTAGCTGCAGCAATGTGGTTTAATCTGGTTGATACTCTTTTGAAGCTCACATAAATGACAATACTCACTAGAGAAACATATCATCAAATATCAAAGCTAACTATGCATGCGAAGAAAATTGAAAAATCAAAAGACAAATCCCCTAAGCACAGAGGCACAACTTCATACCGATTATGCTCTTATGTATGAAATGGAAAGATAAAAAAAGTCAAATGCGAGGAAACATGTAGAAAGTTCAAACTGCAGGTGTTGAGAAAATCTAATGACTTCAAATTTGGAGAGCTAACTCAACCCCAAAAGTTAGCTCAAGGAATGAGGATAGGCCAAGTTTTACAAGTGGAATATTTTAACAATATCTCCAACGGGTGTGGGATCACAACGAAATGCTTCACTACATCTACAGACTAGAATTTAATAAAAATTTAAAACCACAGTATGTAACATGAAAGTAAATATATGTCATTACATGATGACATTACAAAACATCTTTCACAAGCACTCCCGCCCCAAAATAATATCCAACAAACTGGAAACAACCATGAAACTCATCACATGACAATACAAAAAAACTCCTGACACAAGCTTTCACCATAGCTATTTTACAGCAAAAACTTAAACTTACAAACTGAATGTAATCAGAATCTTACACCCTTCTGCTCCACAGAAATATAGAAAGTTTTTCTTTCTCGTATACATGTTAAAGTGAAGAACTCCATTCATCAACTATAACAAAAAAAAAACTATAACATATATTCGTCTATTTGATCTTCAAGGTATTGTATGGTCTTTGTATTCTTGTGAAATTTAATCCATCAGTTGAAGTTGCCAATGTGTTAGGGAGTAGAAGCACTTGGCTTAATCCAACAGGTTAAGAACCTAGTTTGTTCTATACCTTCTAAGCAAGGGATATAAACTACATTGTGTGATTAGAGTCCTAGTGTACTATAAATAAAGGTTAGATGTCATGGAACAGTAGACAACCTCTAAAGAGCTTTTAGTGAATAAATTGCATTTTCTCACTCAAAACATGTTCACTCTCCCCATTTTCTCAATAATGTTAAAAAACTTGAACATTCAAAGTTTTGGAAAATATTCGTGTTGGTGTCCTACATTTTGGACAATATCAGTGTCCATGTCCAGGGTTTGTGTCCTTGTAATTGACAAGAAAAGTAATGTTTTCTCGCACCATGAAATCATGGATGGATGTAGACAAATGCATATGTATAATATATAGTAGTCACAGATGGAATCTAGCCCAACTCTAACATATAGGCTACTCACATCTTACAACTGAATACAGATCTTATGAGTTATGAGTCCACAGCAAATAGTCCACTTCAATTTGTCGTCATTCATCAAATAAAAAACATAGCATCGGATTCTGAGTTGTTACCAGCCCAAAGACTCAAGTGGTAAAGTTCAAAGCATTCTGCTCATCAAAGGAGTGACAGTTGTTACCTGAATAAAAAACTTTGAATACTTGGAAGGCCATTCATCCTCGTCATTTACAGCAGACCTGTGAAGAAGTTTATATTATTACATTAACCACTGAGAGAACTTATAGGTGTCAAATCATTGCAACAAAATAACACACAAAGCTCATTGAGGTATGGAATATTAGCTCACAATCAAATTAAAAACTGTACCACCCACTACACAGAAGGATAAATAAGAAATTACCCTAATGAGAGCACTTAAAATTAATTCGCATTCTGAAGTTAATTCCTGCCATACTTTTACATCTGAGCTAGGATCAAATAATTTTTTGTTACACGTGCATGCTTCAAACACCACAAAATAACATTTTCGTATTCAAATTTACATTTTCATACTATTTCATGAACTTAATAAAATGCCAACATTCGCCGATGTTCTCCAGACACAGTCACCTAGTTGCATAGATGAAAAAAAATATAGATAACAGCATTTCTCTGATAATTTGCAGCCCGAGACTATAAATATGCATCAAGCAAATGTAAAACTTAAAAAACATTCGCTACAGATACCAGGGGATCCAATTCAGCTCAACGCATGAGAATGAGTATCCATGCAAAACATTTTACAGCTTGTAACTCTTAGTAGCACTACAAATTATAATGTGATTAGTTTCATACATAAATTTCCTATATTGATGTAGAAAGCAAAAAAAATCAATTTAATTAAACTACAAAGCTCAATCCAACAAAATCTTGACAAAAAAGAAACATGATATTGTAAAACTGGAAAATGCATTATAATCAGAGAGTCTGCGTCATAAATTTTTTCAAAACTTGAGTATAACGTGTGAAGTAGAGATTAGTTAACGACTACGAAACACGCACACCAACACATATACGGCACCGGTTAGCAAGACCCTTTAAAAATATATATACAATTGAATATAATTCACATTTGGACACGTGTCAGACATCGAACACACTTTCAATCAATCAGAAGTATCAGTGCATGCAACAGAGCTTAACGATACTCCATTGGCCTCACCTTTTATACTTTGTTACAGCAACGCCTTTGATGTATACAGCACCAGCCATACCTAACACAGTCACGGTCATAAATCGTAAGAAACTCGTAAGCTAGGGTTTCAAAAGGTAAGAGTGAGAGAGAGAGAGAGAGTACCGAATTGAAAGGAAGGAAAAGGAGGAGAATCAAGCTGAAGCCACATATTCTTCCCCTTCCGGCGAGCTGCAACAATCGTCTTCCCAACAACGGAAGCTTCGAACTCTTCGCGAGAGACACCGTCGATGACTTTGTCATCATCTGCGACGATGCATTTGGTTATTTTCTTCCCGATACAGTTCTCTTCCACCGCTCTTCTCGCCGCCTCTACCTCCGGTAACTCAGGCATTGTGCTCCGTCGTCACTGTGATGGAATTTTCCCGCGTTGCTTCTCTGTTCTTGTAAGCACGATATTCTATGTTATACCGTTACGATTCAACATGCGTTTAAATCGTGTCCGTTCGTAGCGGTTTTGCTGCGGGGACAAACAACGGCTGTGATTCTACACCCGTTGATTGTTTTCATTTTTTTTTCAATTTTTTTTAGTATATATCAGTCTCCAAATCAATAAATGCATAGGGTTATAAATAGAAACGATTCGGTATGGATGGGATGGGATAGTTTAGATTGGACTACAAGGGCATACGACAGATCAGGTTAGATCAGACTTCTTTTATGATAGAGAAGGTCTAAATTTTCTAAAATCTTATTTGACTTAAAAGGTCATGTCACATGCCATTTAAAAAGCATATTAATCCTATTAGGCCGACCTATTTAAGTAAATATGAATAATATTATTTATTATAATATTATATTTTGTACTTTGAATTAAAATATAAAATTTGTTAACTTTTTCAATAATTTATGTTTTTTTTTTGCGATGGTCGGAATTTGAACCCCGGACCTCGCATATATAATGCATTGTCCTTATCAGTTGAGTCGAGCTCACAAGGACCAATAATTTAAGCTTATTAGTATTCAATAATTTTTCGCATATATAAATGTATTTTTTTTTTTGAGTGATATATAAATGTATTATTATAAACTATAATTTAAATATGATATAATATATAGTCGAATTACGTAAAAACTCATGTTGATTATCAAAAGATAGTTTACTCTAATTGATCTATTAGTTCGCTAGTCTGTTAAAATTTATATTGCATTGTTTATTTAAAGATGTTCATATAATATAAGCTTTTAAACAGACTAACAGGTCGTAACAGGCTTTCAGAAGGTCAGACTCGAGCCTAAAATGTAAGTCTATGACAGGCTGCAAACCAAGCTTGGGCCTTAAAAAAATTTGACAGGTCAGGCTTAGGCTTTGCAAATCCTAGCTCGGCATAACTTATTTCCACCCGTAGGATTCAGGATTATTAACACCTGTATTATTTTTAAGAGTGGTGGACTGGTAGTGGTGTACGACACAAGAGCTAGTAGCATAACCACTGTGGGAAAGCACTTTTTAAACAGGCGGCATTTAGGGTGGGAGAGGGAAAGAATTTCCCACTATGGGAAAGTAAGTTTCAACCATTAGATTAAGTAAAGAACACAATCTTATCATACACTCTCAACATTATATTTTTTTGTCACTATCTTCCACCACCATCTCTGTTAGGAGACCCATATCGAGTAGACTAAAGTGTTTTATGTGGTATTTAAGTCATGAGGTTCTCCCATCTAATGGACTAGTCATTTGGGTTGGGCTCTCCTCGTGGACTTAAATTCTAACAACTGTTGCTTTCATTGAGAGTTGGATCATTGAAAGGGCTACATATAGGTTGGATTAAGGTGTTCCACAAATATTGATAGGTGAGCGAAGCTGCCAAAAAGGAAAGGGATACCATCGGTCAGTGCCGATAGAGTGAAAGTCGCCTCTTAAAGAGTGTGGATAGGAGTCCCGCATCGAGTAGATTAAAATGCTTGATATGGTGTTTAAGTTGTGTGGTTCTTCCACCTAATGGACTAATCTTTTGGGTTGGGCTCTCCTCGTGGACTTAAATCCTAATAATCTCTCTCCTTCATCCCCACTAACCCGCCACCACCACCATCAAAACCACCATCCCAACTTTCATTCGTTCCAACTCTAATTTTAACAGCGATGCAAACAATATCCACCCGTAGGATCCAAAATTTTAGCAATCAATATTCTATGAACTTAAACCTTTTGCAATTCAAAGTAATCAATCCTTGCAGGACACTATAGGAACAATTTGTTTGCTTTAAGGAAAAGATATTCTCAATCTCTAACTGACGAAGGAGGTAACACGTACGATTCCAGTTGGGTCTTGAACAATAGGAGGAGCATATAATAATTGACACAGGTTAGCATACAAATTCACACACTCGTGACTAATTTCTTTTAGAAGAAATAATAGGAAAAAAAAGTATATATGTGCGGTTAGGTTAGGTTAGTTACCTCATTAAATACAAATGGGAAGGTTATATTTGTTGTCTATTAATGGAATGGAAGCTTAGCTAGTAGCTAGATCTAAATTTGATCATCACTGCATATAAAATCAAAGCCATGAGCAATGTTTTGGATTTGTAGGAATTCATTGCGACAATGAAAAAAGATAAGGATGAAGGAGAGATAAGGGAAATTAAATTAACAACAAAAGCATAGACAATTGAAGAAGGAGAGCTGGGATGGTGGTTTTGATGGTGTTGGTGGTGGTGGGTTGGAGGGGATGAGTGATAGAAGACAGTGACAAAAAAATATAGTGTTGAGAGTGTATGATAAAAGTGTGTTCTTTCCCTCACCCACCCTGAATGCCACCTTTAAACAAGTATAACCTCTGTATTTTCTTAGTAACTCTTATTCTATTTTTTTAGGAAAACTCTTATTCTAATTGTAATGTCATTAAAAAACAAAAAATAAATAAAAGAGAAAATCTCAAACTGATTGTTGAGTTGTTGCATCTCACTATCGTTGTCATTTGTTGTCGTGGTTCTCGCTTCGCAACCACTCCTACGTTTCAATCACGATTCTATGCATCTACTACCTTTGCGTATCAGCAGTGCAACCACATCTCTAACCACCAGTTTAAATCGATTTCGTTGGTCAGCAAAAAAAAAATCAAAGAAAGAGATCGAGAAAGAACATGTGGGTGTTATCACTTTCTTCATCGATGTTGCTCATCCATCATCGTCGTTGTTATCTTCATCGTCACCAGTGTTATTGTCATTGTCACTTCGTTGTCGTCATCATTAATTGTCACTGTCTAAGTGGAAATCACAATTAAATGACGGAGGGTATGCAGTGGTTGCAAAAATGGTGACATTTAACAAGGACGATGCGATTTTATAAAAAAAATAGAATTTAATTTAGGGCATGTCATGATACCATTCATTCGTCGAATTTGTCGACAACTACCATCATACACATTGGTGTTGTTCCATTTTTTAACTAGCTACCACTTGAGTTTTCTTTGATAGTTTATAATAACTTCGAACTTTGACAGAAAAAAAAA
>Ga0315915_1002104_pt1 | contig 24852 bp, 13 predicted proteins | sample MpolbnodulesMG_FD_207738 | JGI IMG/M metagenome (GOLD analysis project Ga0315915, IMG submission 207738) | Medicago polymorpha root nodule microbial communities from Los Angeles, California, United States - branched nodules | ecosystem: Host-associated > Plants > Roots > Nodule | place: USA...
ACCAACATTATTTAGACCAAATCACTACCGTTAAAAGTTTCTGTTTTTCATTGACGGTTTTTACATAATTGGTTACCTATTAGGGATAACTTGGGTAAGCGATGAATCATTTTGTGTAATACTAATATGTGTGTGGGTGGTTGAGAAGCGGAGGAAAATGTCGATCATTTGTTTTTAGGTTGTACATTTTTTGCGAGCATATGGTATTTGTGCGACAATTGCTATATTTTATCGGTTGATCCATTGCATGTTGTAGATCATCTTATTCAATTAGGAAATTTAGTACAAGTTTCTTTAAACATTTTCGAAATTCTATTCAATAGCTATGTATTTTCTCTAAATATGTTCGGAATCCTTGTGGCGGATAGGAACTTCCTATGTTAATATACTTTATATTGACTTGTTTAAAAAAATATCTCCGACCGGATAAAAATAATCTCTCCAATCGAATAAAAAAAATCTTTTCCTGCTTGACATATATCATTTTATAAGCCTATAACATTTCCTTGTGTCGTACCAGGTGGTTAACGTCTTGAGATGCCTTCAACGCGATACTTTTCGCTAATTTAATTTGGTCACCTTGCTTAACCTTTTCCTCGGCAAGTAAGTGTTTATTTTGTCATCGGCCCCCTTGACCTGGATCGCTTCTTTGTTAAATCTTTATATATAGATGCGAACATACTCTTTCTTCCCCTAACGAATGACCTCTATACTATCCATGGACTAAGGTTGTTTTCATGATGCGGTGAAATGGGTCGAGAACCTCTAACTGAGTTCCATCTACGACGTCATGGACCCCCACTTTAGGGCTTTTTAACCAAACCATGGCCCTTTCGTGGAGGGTTAATGATGACAAATCATCTTACATTATATGTTTTTGAGACCCTTTAGTAGACAATTGGAATCATTATAAAATAGTTTTAGAAAAGTTTATCACGGTTTAAGAGACATTTTGTATTGTTTTCAATTGAATCATGTAAGTGTGTTTCTTCCTTAAACCAAACAGTTTCTTAAGTGTTTTAAGTCTTTTATTGATAAATCATATAAATCGACAAACATGACACCTCATGGAAGTTTTGGAAGACACGAAATTATAATTATAATGGCTTTATAAGGCTTTGACTACATTACAAGTTAGGAAAATTCTTTCCCCAAGTCCCAAGAACAATTCAGAGAAGGAAAATACCCGAAGAAGAAAATTCTATCACCCTAAGGGCATTTTCCGCACCTGAGGTTGAAGCCCCACACCCCGTGCATGATCCACGCACCCCAAGCCAACGGATAAAGAGAAATAACCATGCGTTCTGCACATGCTGTTATGTGAAAAATTAAATTTTTGCTGATTTTTCCTTGCGTGTTGGATGAAAAAACCAAGAATTTCAACAAAAACCCGGCTGCAGATATACTTATAAATATAGCTCCTTCCACATAGAAATATTCATTTAGAACTTGGTGGTCCAAGAGGAATGCAAGTAGTCGGAGCATCAAATAGGAATCTCACATCTCCTCCACTTTTGTTATATGTTTTATTTCTTTATGATTACGCATTTTGTTACCATGAGTAACTAAATGCCTTTTTATTAGGGTTATAAGATGAACCTCTATTTAACACATGTAATTTATTCAGTTGTGATTTGAGTTATATTAAATTTTCATATATTTCACGCATTAATGCTTTCTTGCATAAGGGGTGACATACCTAACTCGTGGATTGAACTTATACTAGGTTTAAGATTGGAGTCTTGCTTTAATAAAAATCGTTACATATGAATTTTATTATAATATCTTTGATTTATTAGGGATATATAGGGCATGTGGTAAGGTTCTAAGATTCATGTGTGATGTTTTACCTTTAGATAACAATTTAGGAATTTCAACATTTGTCTCGTTTCAATTACATGTGATATTGTAAGTCCTCACTTTAATAACAATACCAATGTGTACGAAAGCCTAGAGAAGTGACAACCTTTTACCATATTGCGTGTATGACCTTTAGAGTGATGAGGAGGAACATGACATATGGAAGGATTATGTTACACGAAGTTAACCACTTTTATATAATCCTTGGTTCATAACTGGTAGATATATTTGCATTAATCCGGCAAAGAGGCATATGGGATTAAAAAAATACTATTTGACGCTAAAACTCTAAATTAAATCCTTTTATTTCTGCAATTAAATCCACTCGCTTTCTGCAATCAACATAACTTGGAAAATCCCCCTGATTTTTAATTCATAAGTTTAGTAAATTACCTAGTTGAAAACGAAAATCCTTGTGAAAATGATAACTTACTGCTTGTACAATTTGGTGCACTTCCAAATTCGTCATTAGTTAACACATATAACTTGCATTGTTAGTAGACCTTGGGCTCCCCTAAATGAGAGTAGGGTGTCCGCTATCTCAGGGTGGTTGTCTGGGTCCAAAGTTCTCGTATAGGACTGGAGGGCCAATGAATTCTGAAGATCCCTTGGAACGGAGTAGTCGTTGATCCTTCTTAAGAAATCAATTTTTTGCACCAGATTATCCTCGTAATCACTGGGTTCCAATGAACTGGAACAATGGCGGTGCCGATGATGTTAGTTTATTATTATGCGCCTTCCTCGATGCTCAAAAGGCGATGTGGACCTGCGGTCACCTATGGACCCCCGACCCCTTCTGTCGCGGTGGCTCGTCCTTTTTTTCTGGGACCTGGTTGGTGGCATTCTAGAGCATTGGTTCCTATCGTCTTGTCGATTTGAGATATGAATTGTTGACCCGACTAGGGAAGATATGGAAGAGTTTCCCATCACTAGAAGAATATTTGGGATGAGACGCTTCCGTCACTGAAGTTTCGTGATGACGGAGTTAAGGTTTCACCATTTTCAACGCGAGCCAGGCGTTGGCCTTGGGTTGCGATCAACTCAGATTGGTTACGAAAAGATACGAATACGTTGTGAAGTAACTTGTTAGTTTCACTTTCCCTATTATGAACTAGAACGGCGGGGGTTAGCTGGGCTATTTGAAGGGCGATAAGATTCATTGCATAGGTTGTCATATTGAGTGCTGTGTTTGTGAAAACTGGACGGAGTGGTAGGAGAATGATGTTTGTTGGGCGGCGGTCTGGTTGAGGGAATATGGAGACCCCAAAATTGAACAAGATAATACGACGTTGTTGTAGCACCGTCGTGTTGTCAGCGTTCCCTTGATAAAAAGGGGCGACGAGGAGGCTGTAGTACCGTCCCTTAGGTCGAACTGCAGGAGATAGTTGTTGCGAGCGGTTTTCGAGCGGAGGCACGTGTTAACCATGAGATCTCTTTTAAAAAGGATTATAAAGGTTTGTTATAAGGTTAGTTCCCCAGCGGAGTCGCCACTGATCTTGTCGGACCTTAGATAATTGGGTTGGTGCATTGAATGACTTTTGTAAAGGATATCTCCCTCAGTTTCTGCCTTCTTATTTGTCGAATGGTGGTGGTGTACATACACATACTCCAACACTCAAGTAAGTGAGTGTGAGATGATATGTATTCAATAGTGAATGGTGAACATACCTAACCTATTATGTGAGATGATGTGTTTCAGATCTTATCAGTTGTTCACCTTGATCTGAGTTCCTCCTTATTATCGGTGACTTAGTTTGTCTCCTTGTGCTATTGACCTTATCAGTATATTAAACTTTTATGTGGCATTGTTGACAATCATTGAAGATCTTTATTTCAATTTCTAAAATTGCTTCCCTCAACTCAACTGTGTAAATATAAGGTCTTACTAGTATCATGCTTTGACTTTGAATGAAACCCTAGTTTGCGGATTACTATGTTCGTCAAACTATATTCTATTTACAATTTTGCTGGTGCTACAATTATTCCTTGTAGGAGACTGATTACTGTTGCCTCATACCTACTGCCCTACAAGACTTGTAGAAATTGAGAGATAAAAGAATTGGTCAACATATATGGTACACAGCTAACAGGGGGCTGCTCCCGTTTTTTTCTTTTTCTAGGAGACTGCTCCCCTGGTTAACAACCAATAAAATACAAGAAAACATTTTGTAATAAAGAACATCTGAATAATCCCGTTATATAGCACCCAAAACTAATTAAAACAAGTTCTAAAGAAGTATGTACACGTGCCTGTGGTTGTTTGCATTCTTTTGTAATACTCAGATTTAGTAGACTAATTTGCTTAGTTGGTTAATGAATGACTCTCTTACATTCTGGTTATGAGGAACTTGTGCTCATGATTATTGTACTTCTAATTATATGTACTAATAACCCTACTTCTCTTTTCAGGTATTTTATGGAGTATTATTGCAGTATTTTGCTGTTTTGGCAAATAAGAAACCATTGAACGTTGAATTGATTAACATGCTGGTGAAACCATTGATAGAGATGAGTACGGAAATCCCATACTTTGCTGCAATATGTGCTCGTCACAGAATAGAAATCATTAGAAAGCAATTTGTCGAGAGTATAAAAAACGCAGGTCAGAATGAATTTAACTTGAATATTTTCCGTCTCTGCCTTAACTTTTATCAAGAACTATGAATTGGTAGATGTTTAAGCAGCAAAATATGTAAAATTCTTCTGCTATAACAGAAAGTAGCAGTTGGCCTTCTTCAAAGACGTGTCTCTTGCGATTGTGGTCCATGGTATTTCCATGTTCCGATTTTAGACATCCAGTTATGACTCCTGTGATGCTATTGACGTGCGAATATCTGATGCGTTGCCCAATAACATCTGGCCGTGATATTGCCGTTGGTTCTTTCTTATGTTCTATGCTTCTCTCTTTAAGTACCTCGTGTGGCAAGTTACTTTCTCGTTTTTTACTTTTAAATTTTTTATAGGCCAAATATCTTCTGCGGTCCTTTAAGTTAGACGTTTATAACAAATAAGTTCTTTAAGTTTTTTGTTCATATTGGTCTTTAAGTTTTTTTCTGTTACAAAATAGTTCTTTAAGTCGTATAATATTTACACTGTTACCCATTTTTTCAACCAACTTCGTTAAGTAGTGTTTATGGATCATTTAACATTAAGGTGGTGGTAGGTCTAAATGTGCTTTCCTTATTAAACATGATTACTTACGCACATTTTATTCTTCTAGTTTTTGAATTCAAGCCTAATTTTACATATAAATATTTCATCAATAGTATTATAAATCAAGTGTTCGATCAATTTTGTTTCAAATCAAGGCTGTATATTATTTACACCTATGAATACTAGTTTTGAGAGCGATGAATTTGGACATACCAACTTAAGATTAAACGTCCACATGCACACTTTTTAACTGGGTTTGATGAAAATACGATGATGGTGCAGATATTTTATGACTTAAAAGGACCAATTTTTAACAAAAAGATCTTAAAGAACTAACTTATTATAAACATCCAACTTAAAGGACTGCAGATGGTATTTTTCCTTTTTTATATGTTATCACCAATAAGGATCTGATGAAAGCATGCCTGATTTCTACCATTAAAAAGTGGCATCCTACCAATTCTTTATATAAATCTATAAGCTTGATTTGTTTCTACTAATGAATTTATCCTTTGGTCTCTGCTTTCTAAGATCTTTTTTATTGGTGATTAAATCTGCTTTCTAAGATGTTCACTATATAGCCTTTGGCCTATGTTTTTCATTGATGGCATTTACATACCTTGCTCACACAATGAATATAAAACGCAGGTATTTAAACAGTCACGAAAGTTCTGTCCTGAACCAATAGTATTTATTCAAACGTTGCTGCTAGCAACCACTGAAAGTAAACATATATCATGCGAAAATTCTCAGGTATGATTTTGTCATTGATCATTTGCAGTTCAAATCGTATGTGTGTGTACGTTCTTGTTTGTGTCCATGCACATATGTTTGTATTTATTTATGTATGATGAATACTAACCTCCTCATCTTGTGTGTTAGCGTCTTCCACACTTGGATGAGATAACACTTCGGTATTTCATAGAAAACCAAATTCCTTGACACTAGTGCTAATCGTTGTTATCGAACAAATTGGTGTTGCTTGGTGAGAAATGTCAATCATTTTCTTGTATATTCTACTGGCACCCCTTTTATCTTTTTCGTTAGTGTTGTCATGTGTACTAACCGATACTATGTATACTATAAAAATAAATAATAGCCAGTAGAAAAAGAAAATGCTTTTTACGGAAGCAAATAATGAGGAAAGGCGAATGATCTTATGTGGGAAAAATATCCTCTTTGATTTGCTTGCTGAATTCTCATTTGTACCTTACAACTTGATCTCTGCTTAACCTACGTCTCTAATGGAAATTTTGCTTAGGAGAAACTAATTGCTGAAAAAGGGGAGCAGAGGCAGGCTGTGCAAGGTTTAAATGGGATAAGATTTTAGAATACTAGACCATCGACCCGTGCTAACGCACGGGTAAGGTAATATTTGACGGTAATAGGTAACAAAATAGTTTAGATGAATGTCATGATTGTCATATAGTATTTCATAATATTAAGAAGCATAGACATTGGTCTTGTATCATAACATAATATTTCCATGACATCGTCCTTGGTACCGTAACGTAACATAATAGGTTAAGTATAGCTAGACGGGTTAACATTTATAAGTAAGAGATTAAACAGGGTTAGTTTTTTGGAATTTGGTTTTGAAGAAATGATAAATATCAAACTAATTTGGTTTTATAAACATAATGATATGGACTTCTGGTCATATGATGAATTTTATAATAAGTTCATTCTACAAAACTTATTCACTATTGAATAATGCATCTTTGATAAGTTGATTCAACATTTCTTGTGCCAGTGTATTCTATATTGATTTTTTACACTTCGCTGTAGCCAAGATCTTGCTCTTAACATTCAAAAAACTGTTCCAAATATACGACCTAATTAACTTTTACCCCTGCAAATTGTGTTTCATTAGATGAAGTGATGTCCGTAAAAAAAAAAAGGATGAAGTGATGTCCGTAAAATAAAAGGATGAAGTGATGAATGTTTCATAAAACCTTTCATTGGATGAAAAACAGTGTATCCTACCTCCTACCTTTAATGTTGTTTTGAAAGTGCAAATCTGTCTATGCATTTCCCTTAAAATACAGATAAGATATTACTGTTTTCTTGTGTTTGAGATTGATATGTGAAGGTTTGCTCGAGTAATTCTGTAACCTTAGCTAGTTCCTGCATGATATATAATATCATGCATATGGTTCTGTACTTCATGATGGCACCAGAATGTTATGGTTGGATAATGAGTGACCATATTGTTTGTTTTCTGCCAGTTATATCATCTTATGGAACTGAAAGATCTCAAGCCACTATTGCACATTAATGAGGAAGTAGACAAGATTAGCGCTTTGAATTTCTTTAAGTTTTGCAAGAAAAATGTTACCACCATGATATTTTGTAGTCAATCTTCGTAGTTGAATTTGAACAAAAAAAATTAGCAGCGGGGTATTGTTTTATCTTGAGTTGTACCATCAAGAGCCTGCCATTTATATTTGTTATCATAGCTATGATCTTGTTACTGATATGGATGCAGCTAAAGTTGAGGCTTATCTTTAGAGCATTGATCGATGAAATGTTTTTCAAATACTGTGGTTTCATATATCTTTTCTAATTATGATTTTTCGATTACAGGGCTAGTGTATTAGTTACCACTGTCAAAACCCTACAAGGATATATCAATGCCTACGATAACTTGAGTTCGTTCCCAGAAATATTTTTACCAATTTTGAGATGCATTACGGGATAAAATTAAAGATGTGGCTGAGCTGATTAGTTGAAAGTGGATGAACATCATACTTTGAGGCGACCACTTCAAATGCGGAAACAAAAGCCAGTTCCAATCAAATTACTGAATCCTAAGTTTGAGGAAAAGTAAGTCCTTCCGTTTTCCATGTTTCAATTTGGTAATATGTTTTCTTAGCCAAATTAAGCACTTAAATGTCATTTTTTTTTCTTGATGCAGCTACGTTAAGGGTAGAGATTATGATCCAGACCGTGTGCGAGCCGAAAGAAAAAAATTGAAGATAGAGGTAAGGCAAGAAGCTAAAGGTGCTGCTCGTGAAATACGGAAAGACAACTACTTCTTGCTTGATGTGAAGGAAAAAGAAAGGTCTTTAATGGAGAAAGCGAGAGCTGAGAAGTATGGAAGGACTAAAGCTTTCCTTCAAGAGCAAGAACATGCTTTCAAATCTGGACAACTAGGAAAAGGGAAGAAGAGAAGTAGATAAACTGATATGTATTAAAACTTGTGTGGCTTTTCTTGCAACTGTAATATTAATCAATTTTGTGCAATCGTTTTCTGAATAGAACATAGGTTTTTCTATCCCCGCATTATTATTTTAAGTAAAACACAAAATGGTCCATGACTTTGTAAGTGACTATCAATTTAGTCCTCAAGAGAAGATAAACATTTCATTTTAGTTGTCGGCTATGTAAAATGTTTCTCAATGGATGTTGACGTGTCTGCGAAGTAAAATGTTGGTATCCAAAAGGATCTACGGCTTTGTAGGATGCTCTTAATTTGATTTCTTTTTTGAGAGTGAATATTTCAATTCAGTTTCGAACTTTGCAGAAAATTTCTCAAATTCATTAATATGTTAATGTTCATTATTAAACATCATGGATGGTGACTCCTTTCCCAAGTTTCATTTTAAATGCAAAACAACTTTATAATGTTTTGACATTTCATCTAAATGAATGGGGTCAAATGTCAATCATAAGAACAAAATGAAACACTAATTTTCACGGTAATGTTTATCAAGGACGAGGTTCACCAATTCTTCTGTAACGTTCACCAATTTGAGTCTAATTAGTTATGAAGGTTTCTGTCTTTAAATCCATCATAATTAGTGAGAGATTTAGTTCATTTGCTAATTTATGTCACTAAATCGCATGTTTTTAGTGGTGAAATGGCTTAGCCTTATTTTTATATAAAAAATTCCAAGAAAAGATTAATCAAGCAAAATTAAGAAATATCAAAAGAATATATTAGTTTGATCTCTTCTACTCCCTTCGTCTCACAATAATTGTCTCTTTACCATTTTTTCTTTTTTAAAATAATTGTCACTTTAGAATATCAATGCAATATTTATTATTTTTTTCCATTATACCCTTATTTATTGAATTTCATCCAACTTAACTATTTCACTAACTACAATTAATAAAGGTGTTTTAATAAATGATACTAATTTTATCATCAAAATCAACACAATTAATCATTTCCTTAATAATCTTGGATAAACCTTAAACGCCTATTATTTTGAGACGGATGGAGTACCAATAAATAAATATTAATTGGATCTATCCGGTTGTTTGATAGGTAAGTGCACCATAGGCCTAGCTAGGTTGTATGGTTGGTAGTTAAGACATATCAAGACACACTCCTATTCAGTAAGAAGAAAGAATATACACGTGACACCATTTAACAAACCTTATGTGTTTTTTTTCGTCTTCAGCAAAATGGTAATGCAATTTCTGATAGTGTGAACAAGTAAATAAGTACAGTACTAGCAATAATAACATCTTGAGGAAAAACATTAGACAAAGATGAGTGCTATGAGGCCAAACCTCAACCCAACGCTAGTGGGACGTTGCCTAATCTATAATAAGTTTTAAAATACTTTTATAAAGTTATTTAATTGAATGACTATGCACAACTTTTTTTTTCTTACCATATCATCATAAATTAAAATAGGATGTATAAATATCTCTTTCATATGACAAAAAATTACGTGAACATTTGATGTATTACGGTGTGAGTTTGAATCTACGATACATATCTTCTTCAATTTAATGTGTGTGTGAGTTTTTGGCGCTAACTCTTTAAAATTAACAAAAAAATTATAAATTGAAATTTGTCACCGATGGTTGCAAGACAAATTTTAATAAAAGTTTGATTTACAAGAATAAAATATGTTTGTTTGTCTTCCACTTATGTGCAATCTTCTGTATACATAAACTATATAATTTTCTATTATGACACCACCATATCACACCAAAATAAGAGATTACAATGAAAGTTGTTTTTTTTATTTGTTTGTTTAAATTGACTGTTTGGTTGAAATTTTATTTGTTTTTGAAAAATCAAATGCAACTTTCGCGCACAACTGTGAATACTAATCTTTTTGAGGTAATTAAAATTCATTTAAGAGGTTGACTTATTCTTACTAATGTTTTGTTATATGCATCGATCAAAGATTGAATCTGATCAAATGATTAAGGGTTCCAAATATCTATCGTGTGTACTACTTGATCAAATTTTATTTGCTACTCCCTCTGTTTCAAAATACATGTTCATTTTGGAGAAATTGCAGTAACCAAGAAACAAAATAAATTTTGTTATTTTTTCTGAAATTGTGTGTGTTTTCTATAATACCTTTAACCATTTATTATTTCATTCTATTTTTTTTTCTCTCTACAATAAATATGTAAGAGTATTATTGACAAGACAATAATTAATGTTGCATTGAAACTTGAAAGTGACAAGTATTGTGAAATAAAATTATTCTCCAAAATGGACAAGTATTATGAAACGGATGGAGAGAGACTTTTTTTTCAACTGTTTTTTTTTTCCTTCACATCATCTTCAAATTACAATATGCATAATTAATTTTTCACAAATATACTCTTTATTAAATTGAAGTAATTTAAGACCAATCAATTCTTTTCAAGAATAATTTAAGAAAGATAATTTACATAGTCAACAAATTTAATGCAAAACCCACTTATCTTAAATTTAATATAGATACAATACAAGTAGTAAATTTTCATTTGATTAATCAAAATTTCAAAACCAATTTATGATAAGGTAGATTCATTAAATTCACTTTCACATAAAAAAAAAAATGGTGGTAGGGACAAAAGAAAAAGACCACCTTAAATTAACAACCTCAACAATGTGACAACATGACACACACATACTTTCCTCTTTTTCATCATTTCTCAAAATAGCATATTCATAACCAAACAAACAACCACTTAGATCCGATAATACCTTCTTCACACTCCAAATCTCACTTCTCTCTCTTCACACATTTTTATCCCAACCCAGTAACTTCTTCATTTCTCTTTCATTCTCATTTTTCATAAAGTTTCTATCTTTTTTTCGATCTGGTACATTTCACTATCTGGGTCTGTTTCATTTTCATTCTGTCGGTGCTTATGAAAGAACCTTAATTTTCATGTTTTTTTCAGTTTGATTTTGTTTCATTGAATTGTTAGTGATTCTAACTTGTTTTATTAGATGCTAATAATGTAGTTTATTTATTACTATCTTTGTGTTAGATCTTGGAAATTGTAGTTATTAATTACATTTATTTATGTGGCTAATTGTTATCATTAATATCAGATTTCAATTTATAGAATTAGATTTTGTATCATTTTCATTGGATCCAATTCCATCATTTTCATTGGATTTGATTAAATAGCATAAATCTCATTTTTTTTAACCGATAGAATTCTAGTAGTTCCTTGATTAAATAGCATAATGTACACTTTGCCTTTGATTATGTGAGCCTTTGATCAAGCTTTGTGACGCCTCATTCCTTGATGTATCATTAAACTTTGTTATCCTAGAAAAGAAACAAGTTTTAAATTGGATTTTTTGTTTGGATATGTTCTTTGTTGTAATTCTTTTGATTTTTAAATTTTATACACTGTCGGTGTAAAACAATTTATATTGTTAACAAGTCACAATCAATCATATATGTGACTTTAAATGTTTCTTTAAGGATCTAATGGTTATGATTAATTGACAATGTAATTGTTTTCTACATAGATGATGTATGTAAAAGAAATCCATTATTTTTTGATCTCTATGATTTGTTCATGACGATAAAATATTAAAGGATTTCTGTGATTGTTTTACTGAGTGCTGACTATTTGTCCCCTTGTTTGCAGGTTAACCTTTGTATCAGTGGGTCAATACCGTCCACACTTTAGGAAAAATCTGGATCGTGCTGTTCAATTTGAAATATATTGTGGTCACTAGTTCACGTTGAGTTTTGGATGGTGAATTTGGTGCTTCATGTGTAGTGAAACAAAGATCAATGCTGTGATCAGTTGTAATTCATAACTGAGCAGTGAAAATTATATTCCGATTTGTCATACTTTCAACATATAAATGTCGAGGGGCAGATCTGATGGATCGCAAAAGAAGCGTTTAGTTGCTTCCGTTTGTGGTGTGGCACTCTTTCTCGGTTTTCTATATGTGTTCCAAGGATCCATCTTTGGTGGTCAAAATAGTGGTTCATCTACAGCTGAATATGGAAAATCATTGAAAAGACTCGGTGCATCGTATTTGGGTGCAGACGACGATGCAGATAACAAGCAACAAGATGAATCTTCGAGTTTAGTGCAGGGAGATACGTTGGCTGATGATATTGTACCGAAGAGTTTCCCTGTAAGATTTTGTGCAAGCTTAAACTTTGTTTTGATTCTATGTCTGCACCTTATGCCTCTTGTATTATATTTGCTGAGTATATTTAATTGAGAGCCACACCAAACAATGGTAGCAAAAAGTCAAAAGTCTATTATTATTTATTATCAATTTTATCTCTTATCTCTTATGGAACACAATTTAAAGAGTTTCCCTGAATATCATTAGTAAATATTAAAATCTTATCTACATATCAGTTTTAATTTCATAAATTGCAGTTTATAGAAGAATTATTAATATATCAATATTTTGATAAATATAAATATATGTAACTGCATGCGTTGTTGAATTACTAATAAGTAATACACGTTCATCAGATAAGAGAAAACACGAGCATAACGAATGTCGAGCAACAGATTCTTAATTGCATAATTAAATAAAGTTTATATGTTCATGCATAAGTAAGGGACGACAGCATCCCCAAGGTTGTGATCGTCATTCTAAGTTTGGCTATGCTTATGGATCATTGTCAATCTAATGGAATATGAAATGCTTTCTGTTTTTGAAGGTTTGTGATGACCGTCATTCAGAGTTGATTCCGTGTTTAGACAGACATCTTATCTATCAAATGAGACTGAAGCTGGATCTTTCTGTGATGGAACACTACGAGAGACACTGCCCTCCTGCAGAAAGGCGGTACAATTGCTTGATTCCTCCTCCCCCAGGATACAAGGTGAAAGATATACCGAGACTAGATGTTAATATTAACCTATAACATATCCTATCGAATCGCATTTTTATTTTGTTGTCGGTGTTTCAGGTCCCTATTAAGTGGCCACAGAGCAGGGAGGAGGTATGGAAAGTAAATATACCACATACTCACCTTGCAAAAGAGAAGTCCGACCAGAACTGGATGGTTGTGAAAGGAGAAAAAATATTTTTCCCTGGAGGAGGGACACATTTTCACTACGGAGCTGATAAGTACATTGCAGCAATCGCAAATGTAAGGCTTACGTCATACCGCTGCAATGCCAAGCAACAGAATGAAATTATACAAATGTTGCATCTCTCTCTCAATTGATTGTAGTGTTATCAAGCTTTGTGTTTTTTTAAATATCTATCAGTGTCATGCAATATTCATTCTAATGTTGTTAAATAGTGGGATTATTACGTAGCAGAATTTGAACAAATTGTTATTATTATGTGATACACTATTTAGGACAAAATGTTGTCAAATAGCATCTATAATGGCGCTAGCACTGTTGCTTAGCGGAATTTGAACAAACCACTCTTTTTTCCGTGATCCGTGATTGACGACACCGGTTCATTCATTTTATGGATGGACACATGACACAGATACATTCATACTTTTTACTCCGGTTAATAGGCTTTTCAGTGCCATGGTAGACAATGTAGGTTGTTTGATGCATTTTTTATTTATATACTTCAGTTTCATGGATAAGTCAGTGTCTCATAGTTAGTTTGATTTGCTATTTCCAGATGCTCAACTTTTCCGACAATAATCTTAACAACGAAGGAAGGCTGCGAACTGTTCTTGATGTTGGCTGTGGTGTTGCAAGTTTTGGGGCTTATCTTCTGGCATCTGATATCATTGCAATGTCCTTGGCACCCAATGATGTGCATCAAAATCAAATTCAATTTGCTTTAGAAAGAGGAATTCCTGCATATCTTGGTGTCTTAGGAACCAAGAGACTCCCTTACCCAAGTAGATCTTTTGAACTTGCACATTGTTCTCGTTGCCGAATTGATTGGCTTCAAAGAGATGGAATACTACTTCTTGAGCTAGACCGTGTTCTTAGGCCAGGAGGTTATTTTGCATACTCGTCTCCGGAAGCATATGCTCAGGATGAAGAGGATTTGAGGATATGGAGAGAAATGAGTGCTCTTGTCGGACGCATGTGTTGGAGAATTGCTTCAAAGAGAGACCAAACTGTCATCTGGCAGAAACCACTCACGAATGATTGCTATATGGAAAGAGAACCCGGTACTCGTCCTCCTCTTTGCCAGTCTGATGAAGACCCAGATGCAGTTTGGGGAGTAAATATGGAAGTTTGCATAACACCTTACTCTGACCGTGAGTACTTTTTCTCATGATTTTTTTTATTCCTATGCCTTCGAGTTTTCTTTCTTACTACAATCTAATTTGAACAAATTGTTATTGTTCCGCAATACGCTATTTAGTACAAAGTGTTGTCATTCATATAAGACCTATTTTGAGCTACTACTAACCGAACCTTTAATGGTTATTATTTGAAATACTTCAATATTTTTTCATCTTATGCTGTCTGTAGAAGTTGTACAACGGCTTTTTGTGCATGTAAACTGTATTCAAAGCACCTAAGCACTGTTTTTTTTTATCAGATGACAACAGAGCCCAGGGTAGTGAATTAGCTCCATGGCCTTCAAGGTTGACCAGTCCTCCTCCTAGATTAGCTGACCTCGGCATTTCAAGTGAAGTCTTCGAAAAGGACACGGTAACTGGAATTTGAAATTGATCCTTTTGTTACTGTTTTAATTGGGTTTCATTTCCATTATTGAATACTACCTCCATTCCTTTTAAATTGTCATTTTGAAGGTTATTTACACATACAAAGGAAATGAATAAACTTTGTTACTTTTGATGGAGTCGTTTGTCTTTTTTCTATAATACCCTTAACTATTCATCATCTCATTCTACTTATTTCTCTCGATGAGATAAATAGTTAAGGGTAGTATTGACAAAAACAATAGTTACTGTTGTGTTGAGCTATGAAAACGAAAAGTAAATAGGAACACAATTCTTCTACGAAACGAAAGTTAAAAAGGAATAACAAAGATACATGATAAGTAGACTACATACTTAACTTTTGTCATATGTTACAGGAACTTTGGCAAAAAAGAGTTGAGAATTACTGGAATCTCATGGGTCCAAAAATCTCATCGAACACTGTGAGGAACATAATGGATATGAAAGCAAACCTGGGTTCATTTGCAGCTGCTCTTAAAGACAAAGATGTTTGGGTGATGAATGTTGTACCGCCTTATGGACCAAGCACCCTTAGAATTGTATTCGACAGAGGACTCATAGGGACTACTCATGACTGGTATTAAACCTTGTTTTCCTGAAACTAACTTATTGCATCTTTGATATGTCACTATGAATTTGATATGTTTCACCCTTTTATTCTAGCTGTGGAGTTCCACGTTGTACTTAAGGGCCTGCATTTTTATATGATCAAGTTAGTATGAATAGTATTTTATTTTCGTAACATGGTGTTTGGAGAGTTGTTAACATGACTCTGCTACCAATTTCTTTTGAGTTTGATAATTATAGTCGCCTATTTGGGAGGCAGCCCAAACCTGTTTGAAAAAAAACCTAATGTCCCACTTTAAACTTGAGGATTAGTTTCATAGTGGGCCCGAAGGGCATAAGCCGTGGGGATACCTTGGGACGCTTGGTGGGGGTCAAAGATTTTAATTAGTTATGGTGGATTACTTTGATGTTGGAACAGTTTGTTTATCCTTTTGTTGGTAGCTACAAAATTTGAACTGTAATGTGCTAATTGGTTACGCTGATACTTAAGATGGACCATCTTTTCTGACGCTTGGAGAATATATTTGAACAGGTGTGAAGCATTTTCAACATACCCCCGGACATATGATTTACTCCATGCATGGACCGTCTTTTCTGACGTACAAGCAAAAGATTGCAGTCAAGAAGATTTATTACTCGAGATGGACCGTTTGGTTAGGCCTACCGGTTTCATAATCATCAGGGATAAACAATCTGTGATTGATTTTGTTAAGAAGTATCTAACAGCATTGCATTGGGAAGAAGTAGCAACTGCAGATTCCAGTTCTGACTCTGACCAAGATGGCAATGAAATTATTTTTGTTATCCAGAAGAAATTGTGGCTCACTACTGAAAGCCTTAGGGATGCAGCAGAATAGGAGAAAATCACAACTACGTGGTTTATTTTTATTTAATTATTTTTTTCATTTTCTCTTTCTTTAATATATTCTCTGCTGTTACAAGGAATTAACAGCATTACATGGCCATTAGTTCTGGAAGCAGTATAGCTACAACTACATTTTGTAGCATTACATAATGTTCTTTACATTGTTAAATTTCCTTCTTTTGGTTCTCATTTTATTTTCATTCTTATGATAATAATGCAGGTTATTTATTAAGCCTTAGGCCTAATGTTTCCATTGGATATTCATTATTCTGCCCTTTAATTTGGGTATAATGTAAGCTACTTAATAATCAACACATAGTAGATTGTCTTTGTGGTGGAAAAGTTAGGATTTATCAATTATTATGTAATATTTATACATGAATTTGATTCTGCTTGGATTGAGCTAAGATATGTATCTATGCATTTCAAGAATGTACCTTATAATATAATATACATACATTTCTTTTGCTTGGATTGGGCTTTGTCATTAATATGTATCCATTTAAAAAATTGTAAGAATTAATAAATTAAAACTCATTTGATATTCTTGTCTTCAATCAATCTTTGGCTTGGATTAAACTAAGATTAATTTGATGATCAAAATGGACTAAGAAGATATGTGGGATATTTTTTTTTTTTAGGGAAAGATATGTGGGATATGTTGTTATTTATCTCTTTAATTAGTGTAAGATGTATATTGTTGAAATAGAATTATAATCTAAATATAGTTTTGATGAAATGTAATTATAATCTCCTAGTTTAGAGTATTGAAAATGGAAAGGTAAGTATGAGGAAAAGGAAAATAAGAAAATGTATTTTTGTCCAACATGAATAAAATGTAGGGGTATATTTCCAAAATATAGGAGTATGTTTAAAACGTCTCTTTTGAAAAGAATTTATTGAACATATAGACTTGTATAATTGCATTTTATTCACTAACAGCCAAAAGAAGGAATACTAAATGTTCTGCTCTATTCAATTCATTAAATTGAAGCTGCTTTGTTCTTTATATGTTCTTTTTCTAGTGAATATAACAAAGTGATTTTCTCCCTATTGATTGAAGCTACTTTGGCATATATGCTTTTAAATCCTTAACAAGAAAATGTTATTGATTCTCGAAACCTACTTACTACTAGGAGAAGATGTTATTGACCTGATCAAGACCCATTATAAAAATATATTGAATTTGTAAATATAAAATCATAAATACAAATATAAAAAATAAATAAATTATTAAAGTAGAATTAATTACCTGCAGTAGGATAACGTATCCACCCATCGACATTATCTGGTATTTAGTAGCCTCAGACAAATAATGGTACAAATTAGTCAATGCCATACCACCCCATGAATACTCATGAACCTTGACCAGGTCCTGTAGAGCCTCAAGAAACATCACCTCTATGTGCTTGTTGCTGTTGTCGATGAATGTGCATCCAATCAAATAGAGCAATAAAGCCCGTACACACCAATTTCGATGATTATCACTTTCCTCTTCTCTCTAAGTAGTATTTTCCAAGTTACATGCCCTTGTGAGGTTCTCCTCAAATATCTCCTCCACCCATGCAAAACCAATATGAGCACCAAACATTTTCTCGCAGTCATCGGCCGCATAATCATAGGAAACACCGCACAACTCATTCATCAATTCGACACCTTGGTATTGGAAGATATTTGTCATGTGAGTCATCATTTTCCCTTGGATCAGGATGTATAAACGATATGACACATAATGCAGCGTGATGGTCATCTCCCTAACTGCAAGGTGGAACCTCTTGATCTCCATATGCCACCTCTCAGCTAAAGCCGTAGGCATGACATGGCTCACATTATTGAACCATGTCTCAAGTAGTGGGGAAAGACCGAAAGCATACAAAGCGGTCTAAAACCAATTCAAATGCAATGTTGGACATGTAAGATCATTTATACTTATCTTATTCTCATGGCTGATGCATCAGAGTTCATGTTCACGACTCTGAAATTTGAAAAAAAAATAGTTAAATACACATAAATATGAATAAACACTTGAAATTAAAAAAACACTCGAATTTGACCAAGATAATTATATCACATTTTCATCCATGCTTGTAGGAAACATGACCTACGAATGAGGGTAGCAGAGATAAATCTGAAGTATCATTAGAAAAACCAATGGGTGCCGGTGGGTCAGGGTAGTTTGGTGATGGGTGCACTGGTGGTGGTGATGGAGCTTCATGATGCTTGTCATTGGCCTGAACGTCTTAATATTGTTGATCATGCTCATAGTACTACTAATGAAGATCGTGTGTAGGGTCAATCACCTATAACAGACCCGTCTATAGTGTTCCCTCCATATCAACGTTCCTACGCCCCCATCCCTGTTTAGTAGGAGGGTTTAACCGGTGTGTGTGTGTGTGTGTCAGGGCCGTTCCTCGAGTTTTACGGACCTTAGGCATAATATGAGAAAAGGGCCCCTTGCATAATGCATCATAATTTTTTTAGCTCATTGTTGTGTTTTTATTAGCTCTTCATTTCGTTTTTTTATTCCGCTTTTCACTACCAAATAAATGTTTTGTTAGACAACATCTGAAAATAAATCAAATACTCTATAGACACGGAAACAAAATAAAATACTGTAGTCTGTAGAAGTAGAGAACAATAGCACATGCGATATTTTTAACTAAAATAGATTTTTTTTTTGTTATGAAAACTATTCCAATTTCTTGGATAATAAATATCATCGATATTTTTAATATTAGTGAGACACATTATCAGGAACTAATTTCTTCGATAATAAATATTTGAGCACATTATTAAGAAAAACCAAATTTTTTAAAGGAGGGTGTATATATAAATTTTTGTGCTGCATGGAGTATATATAGCAAATCATGCCAAAAGGGCCAAAAACATTCACAGATTTCAGCCCAGCCCTTAATCTAGTCAATGTTTGGAGCCTTTTCAGAGAATTTCGATATACATAACCCCCAAAAACCAAATATTTCTATATACACTCCCACCTTAATTTTTTTTTGAATCCCCTACCGGCATGGTCCCTAGGCCGTCGCACTCCTGGCCTATGCCCTAGGGCCGACCCTGATGTGTGTGTGTGTGTGTGTGGGTGGGTGGGTGTGCGCACACACGCTCCTGATCATGGTCTTCCTGTCTAGCATGCACCTATCTGGTTGTCAGTCATATCTACACGACAAACAACATGAAAAAATAAATAAACAAACAACTCTTTGAGACATAATATAAAAAACTTGGAGCGCAAAACATACAAACTTATTTCAATATTATAACTAATACATTTCACTTAAACATAGCTTAACAACATTCACAGTCCAAACATGCAAGTATAATATCATAGACTACAAAAAAAATATCAGTTTCCTAAACTCTAATCACTAACATAAAACTAAGAATGTGAATGCGAAGAGATTACGAACACTTGTTATATGATTGATGAGATGCTAGGTTTTGAAGAAATTAGACGGAGGTTGGTTTGTGGGAGTTTTGAGTGAGTTGATATGTGTTTTCGTGTTTTAATCAAATGTGGGAGTTGTTGTTTCTGTTCTGGAATATGACCAGAACGCAACGCCAGTTAACTGCCGCTGACATTGAGCGAACGACAATCTACTACCGTAGACAATGATCGATAGTTGACTATCATTGGGGGTAAAAATGCAATTTTAGGGGGTTGAGAGCAAATGTTGGTTTCCTAAAGAGCAATTTCCAACAAACTCGTAGGTAAATTTAAAACTAAACAGACACTCTTGAATATCATTAAACCTTTACCTACATACAGTATGAAGTCAATTTTCTTGTTTTTGAAAAATTATGCCTCTAAAAATTTAAGGCCTTGTTATTTAGGTCTTATTGCACCCCTTGAAAGGTGTATAAAAATTAAACTCTTCAACAAAAATCAAATTAAAATTGGAACAAAAAAATATCAATCTAAAAAAGTGTTAACATATCTCAAAATTTGTTTTAAGGCGATGTTTTAAGTTATTTTTTTGAAGGAAGGCGAAGTTTTAAACTAGATGTAAAAAAAACCGATTTTAAAATGCTGTTTAGGTTGATCGCATTGAAATCAATTTTAAAATGGACTTTTCTTCTGTTGACATATTCAAAATTGACTTCAAATATTTTCAAAAAAAAAAAAATTGACTTCAAATGAATTTTTTAAATCAAATGTTATTTTCTAAAAAATAAATTATATTTATATATTTTTTAAAATGTAATATTTATACTATTTTTTTAATAACCTCAATCAGCGAAAGCATGAAGCAATGATCATTAAGAAAATAAATCTCGTAACAAAAAAAACTTCATTCCAAAAAAATCCATAACTAATTATAATAGCATTGTAATATTTATTTATTTTCCTCATGTCAAAAAAAGCAATTTTTTTAACGTATTGTATCGGGAAGCCATTGCTTTATTACCAAGCTGAACATGTAAACAAAAGCATATAAAAAACATTTATATCAAAACAACCTTTTATAATTTTTTTTTATTTGTTAAATAGTACTAAGCTTTTTTTTTTAACAAAACTTTTTTTACTTTTTTGAGGGAAGGAAACAAACTTTTTTAATAAAAAAGTCTTGTTCCTTCCCTAAAAAAACAAAAAAAGTTTTGTTAAAAATAAAAAAAGCTTTTTACAATTTTAACATAACTTTTTTTTTTGACATGAGGAAAATAACAGTACTATAATTTATTTTGTTTAACTCATTTGCGTAATTTATTTATTTTGACTCATATAAATTACCTTTTTTTGAGTCATAACTTTTTTTTTATTCGACTCATATAATTTATATTTTTGGCTCATAATTTATTTTATTTGACTCATGATGTAATTATTTGACTCATAATTTATTTGATTTGACTCATAATTTATTTTATAACTCACATAATTTTATTTTGACCCATAATTTGGTTTTTTAAGGACATAATTTAGTTTATTTGACTCATAACTTCTTGAATCATATATTTCTGTTTTGACTCTTTTTTTTAACTAATAATTTATTTATTTTCTCGAAACAAAAAAGTGTGTATACATCAATATTTGTTAAGGTTCAAACTTTAGCGTTTCAGCTCCAATTTTCATAAGGTACTGTGTACGTAACAACAAAACTTCCTTCCACATGAATCACCCTCCATTTCCATTACGACAACGACGTCAACACAAAATGATTTCATTTATTTCAGAAGAACTCATCACTGACGCTCTTTCATTCCTTCTCGTGAAATCTCTCTTACGATTTAGGTGTGTACATAAGTCATGGAACTCCCTCATTTCTGATCCCAACTTCATCAAATTGCACCTTAATCGATCTTCACAAACTAGAGATTTCACTCTTGTATATACCTCAGATTGTCGTGCTTTAACCTTCACAGTTTTTCGTTTGCTCGAAAACCCTCCAATCATTTTTAATCTTCCCAAAGATCCTTATTATCAATTTAAAGACAAGGATTGTGTCTATATTGTTGGTTCTTGCAATGGATTGCTTTGCTTGCTTGGTCATTCTTATACCAATGGATATAGAGAGATGTGGTTTCGTTGTTGGAACCCGGCAACGAGGACAATATCAGGAAAATTAGGGTATGGTTGTGATAAAAACGGAGACATAGGTTTCCCTTTCACCTTTCCTACTAATTTGACATTTGGTTATGACAATTCAACCGACACATATAAGGTTGTGTATTTCGATCCTAGTGGAACAAAGGCAAGAGTTTTTAGTTTGAGAGAGAATGTTTGGAGAAACATTCAAGATTCCCCCACGGGTACTCATGATTACGCCATGAATATTGTGCATCTTAGTGGTAGTGTTTATTGGTTGGCAATTCGCAATTACTTCACTCGCTATGATTGCAAAGATATTACTATTGAGCAATTTGTGATTGTTTCACTTGATTTGGGCACCGAGACACATGCACAGTTGGCACCTCCTCAAGGTTTCAATGAAGTGCCATATGTTGTACCAAATCTAAGTGTGTTAAATAATTGTCTTTGTTTTTCTCACGATTATAAACAAACACATATGGTTATATGGAAAACGAAGAAATTTGGAGGTGAAGAATCTTGGACTCAATTTTTTAAAATTAGTTATTATAATCTTCAAATATATGATCACTTTAATGACTTGAAGTTTGCGTTGCTGCCATTATGCCTTTCGGAGAAGAGTGATACACTAGTATTGACAAGCAATCTTGAAAGCCAAGCTATTCTCTATAATTGGAGATATAACAAAGTACAAAGAATCAATAAACTTTGTTGGTTCAATGACAAGAGTTACGTTGAAAGCTTGGTTTCATATTGTTGAAAGTAAGTTTCTCTACAACAATTTACTTGTTTGTGTACCAAAAAAATAAATAAATTACTTGTTTGAATTTTGTTTACTTGTGTGATCATTTGCTTCATGATAGCTTTGATTTCATTGTATTGTTTAATGATTGTGTATTAGCTATTGCTAGCGGGTTGACAATCCATAATCTATTAAACTTGTTTTGCTCTTATATTTATTAAGCTTATTTTGATAGGGGAATCAATTAAATGTAGTTTTGGTTCCCCTATTTTGATAAAACTGTAATTTTGGTCCTCCTATTTCTAATTACTATGGTTCCACATTTCTGAAATTTTGACCAACTTATGATTTTAACCATCTAATTTAATGACGTGCCACTATATTAGATGACCTACATGAAAACGAATGACCTAATTTGTGAGAAGTTTCAAAAATACGATGTTAAACTGAGTCATGACAAAGCATACATAGAAAATGAAAGATCAATTAAAATGATACAAGGAGTTCAGACTGAACAATTCGTTGCCACACGATCAAATTGGATAATCGAAATCATGGATTGATCAACTTTTTGAAATATGGAGACCAAAATTATGCAATTAAAAATAAGGGGGCTAAAATTGCGATTTAAAAAAAATATGGGAAATAAAAACTACATTTAAGTCTATTTATCATAAGTTAGAAGATGTATTTATTTATTTTAAGTAAATTTCCAAAAACGAAATTCAATATATCTAGAACGGTCCTTTTTATTTTTGACCAATATCAATAGACTTGGACATATTTATTATAACTATAGATCTATATACGAGAAAACGAAAATCAAAATCTTGTACTATTTCCACATTTAGAGCTTGGTTATCTATCCATTTGATTATTTATTTATTGTTTGCTAATTTTCTACAATTAATTTATGATGTTGATATCTAATCTTTATTAACATAACCTTATATTACATGTGGTTGTATGCTTCAAGTTCAACGTTGATCATCTCCTTATCATGCATAGATTCTATGGCAATAAGGTTGAAAGCATGACTTTTACGTGGCAGCATGGTTGAAAATTGTTGCAGCACACTTCACTTCAACGTTGATCAGCTCCACAAAAAGCACAGATTAATGAACATTTTGTTCTCTTCATTTTGTATTATTTATGCCTAAATAGAATGTTATTTGGTTTCAATTCAGTTTTCTTAAACTTGTTTTTAATTCATCTTGGATTTATGCTTTGTATGGAGACAAGACAACTTAGCATCTATTTAATTATATGCTGCATAAAGCATTAAAATAGACCATTTTGTTTTCATAATTGTGTTGTTGTTAATTAATAGTTTGGTAACACACACGTGACTGGCTGGTGGTGTAGGCTTGGGGCTGAGAGTGTATTTTTCTCAAGGTCTCATGTTCGAATCATTCTTGTGACAATTTTTATGGTTAGTCCGAGCTTATGAGCTTTGATCTGGCTTTAAATGAACCCTCCACAAGTGGACTGTGAAATTAATATATAATGCAATTGTTTTGCTCTCCCTTAGAAAAACAATTCTTTGTTCTTCAATTTGATAGACCAACACTAATACCAATTTGATGGTTATAAGCACTAATATGCATGCAATTTGAAATATTTATTCATTTGCAATATCTAGTTATAAAGAACACTCAAAGAAACTTACTAGAAAGCAACATATATCAAAATCAATCTGATCACTGTGTTTAGTTAAGTTTGTTATTATTAAAAAAATCAACTTAAGAATGATTTTCCTCAACAATTTGGCACCAAACTTGTTTGACTTTGTAAAATATAATACTCTATATATCCCTTAAAAGCTTGATAGTAATGTTGTTTGGATGGTCACATCCCAGTATATGTTCATACCTATTTTACCCCAATTTTTGACCTAACATCTTACATTCATATACTGTTTGATCTTGAATAGTCTCTGACTTTTCAGTGAAAAATTCGGCAGAGAGGTATTTTCAAATACCTCATTTTTGTTTCGATTCGGACCCTCTTCTCTCTTTATCTTTATTTTTTTATTTACTTTTATCTTTTAAAATTCCATCTTTTATTAATTCTCTTTTATTTTTAATTTTAATTTTAGTTTTAATTTTAATTTTAATTAGTCATTTTTCTTTCTTTTACTTTAATCACTTTTATTTTAGTTTTTACTAATTGTCCAAAATGTCCAAAAAATAATAGTGTCAATGTCTAATAGGTGACAAAAAAAATGTCCAAGGTCAAAAAATATTTCAAGTCAAGTGTCAACTTT